>Ga0157363_1003514_pt1 | contig 14187 bp, 8 predicted proteins | sample AttsexASBM1_FD_111477 | JGI IMG/M metagenome (GOLD analysis project Ga0157363, IMG submission 111477) | Fungus gardens microbial communities from leaf cutter ant in Ribeirão Preto, State of São Paulo, Brazil - Atta sexdens ASBM1 | ecosystem: Host-associated > Fungi > Mycelium > Unclassified ...
ATTTTAGGATGAAATTTTTAATAGGCTAAGTTAATTGATTTCTTGGAGTTATATTATGTAATAAAAGTGTAATTACTTTTCTTATGTTGAATTAGAAGAGATTTTCTAACTTTTATGTTTTTCAAATTCAAGTAATTTATATATATATTTTTTGTGAACGTAGACACTAGGCATTTTTTTTTTACTTTTCTTTAAGAAGGTAATTTTTATAATGATTGACAAAATCATGAAAATGAAAATATGAAATATACATGTATAAAATCTTTTTGCAACTCGCGCTACATATTAATTATAAGTTTAATATTAATTTATGCGTCAAATTAATTAAGTTTTCGTCTTATTTGATTCAATTTAATAGTGGTAAATAGTGAATTATTTATGACTTATTTTAAGTATCAAAGCATCAACAAATATTGTTATTAAATTGGTTCAAATTTCTGTAAGGAAAGTTTCAAGTTACATGTTTAATTTATATATAATTCGTAAATTATAAATTATATAATATGCATTAATATGCAATTAATATTGTTATTGTCTTTGCATTATCTGATTTGTACTGAAGTGGTTTGTATATTGTAGATCGATATTTTGCAACAAAAATTATTCATCGCAGGGAACGTAAATTCTAAGGAAAACACTGAAAAGATTTGCAGAAAGTGCTGGATTCTGACGAACAAAACTTAAAAATTATATATATAAGACGCACAGATGTTTAAGATAAAAAAACCTACTATAAACTGTTGTACCTAAAAATAAAGTTTTTGAATAAGGTAAAATATGTGCCTATTTGAAAGAATCATTTCAAGCATTAAATGAACGCAATTTCAAATGAAATTTGAAATTGAAGAGAAATAATGCTTGACAGAAATAACTTACGTTAGTAAGACAATTAAGGAATTTAGTTATAATCTGATTGCGAAAGTAGACGAAAGATCTGTGGCTTCCCTATATGAGTAACATACAATATTTGCCAGTCTCAGTGGTATATGTATTCTGGGATCATTCCCAAAAACAAGTGAGATAAAAAGGAAATTTTTTGTAAGTCAATCTCAAAATCGATTAATTAAATTGGCGGGTAATGCGATGTTGATGATTATATGTCGTCACATTTTGATATCAAATAATGTCAGTTTGCTACGATACGTCAGTTTGTCTGGATACGTTATCTAAAGTTATTTTTGTAGCCATAATTTTACTCAGCTTAAGAAATTAAATTGGAATTATTTTAGATTTTGATATTAATGAAGCCATTAAAAAAAACTTACTAAAACTGATCTGTTTAGAATTAGTTAATTGACAACTTTTTAAGGTTTCAGATGAGAGATGCAACCAGAAGGATCAAATTCGATTGTTTTGAGTAAAATTATGCGTCGGAAATTATGGGAATTGTTGGGAATTACTTGCATCTTCTTATTCGCTCCGCTTATCGTGATTACTTTAATCTTTTTATATATCTATCGTTATTTTATCGAAATTGTATTAAAAATTCAGTTAAGGAACAAGTTCGTTGGTCTCTTGAAAGGTACAGATTGTGTATGGGCCGTTGAAGATGCCGTTTCTTTATCCGTTATCAACATCTTGATGATACTGGAGAAAGTCGCGCGGAACTCAAACGAAATTTTCTTGGAGGATTTCAAGAATTTGATAAACGATCGCATTGTTTTAAAGGCTGCTGATACTACGATTGAGAAACTGTTCTATCTTCGAAGTCAGAGATTCGGCTATTATTTTTGGCAAAGAAGCGAGAAAATAGATCTGAAAGACAGAATCAGATGGTTGGAATGTGTGAACGCTAATTGTAATGGATCCTGCGAAGATGTTTACAGTGAATCATTTAGGAAAACTTTGGAAAATGTATGTAATAAACCATTGCCCGATAATCATAAAGCCGCGTGGGAGATTCTCATTGGAAAACGTTGTCCGAAGTCGAGATCTAACCTCGAAGAAGGCCGTTTGTCTTCCGAAAAATGCTTCGATACTGATATCCGGAAAATTCCTATGTTATTTCGCGTTCATCATTCTTTAGGCGATGGCGTAGCCCTTCTAGGCTTGTTACTCAAAATGATTATCGAGGAGACTGAGATCAAAGAGACAAGAGTAAAAATCAAGAATATCGTCTCATCAAGCGAGACTGGAAAACGTTTCAAAGAAATCATTCCAGCATTGCGAAATTCGGAGAGAAATTTTCAAAACGAGATGGATGTTGTGCGATTCTATGAAAAGAATATCCTTGCCGCATCAATGCCGTTTACTTACGTAACGTTTTTACGATTAATGCAAGATCTACGAGATCATTTTCACGAATCAATAAAATTTTCTAATGTAACGATCGTGTCATTGATACAGCAAGCCAAAATATCTATCGATCGTATATGGTTGAATTTCAAAAACGTACTAAAACAAATGTATAGTATAATTAAAGATGTCACGCGGCTAACGATGATTTTGCTTTCTTTTCCGAAATTCATCATTCGACAAGCTGTTCGTAAGATGGATAAAAAGTACATTCAGTATTTCTATTATAGATTTAATATGTTTAATCCATTTTATTAAAAATAAAATGAATAAATAACGAATTAATTTCTTTGAATATCTAATCTTTGAAAAATAATAAACATAAGGTAATAGAAAGATGTTTTAAATTTTTAATTTCGAAGATTAGATTTTCGTAAGAAACAAATTCTGGCGATCGTTCGATTTCTCGATTTTTTTCTCTTTTATACAACAAAAGAGGCAGATTGGAGGAATTGCGAACATCTAGAAAGAATTAAATAAAGCCGACGATTATTTATTAATTACAGAAGTCTTTATTTAAAGGAAATATTCCAGTTATTTTGCTTCAAATTTACTTTATATATATATATATATATATATATTTATATATATATATATATTTATATATATATATAAAATTTAAACTTACTATATATAATATATATATTTTAAATATAGTTTAAAAATATTAAAACTAATAGCCTTTGAATAAAGATTTCTATAAATTAATAAATAATCCTCAGTTTTATTTAACTTTTTCTTTAGATATATTTGCAATTCTTCCACTCTCCATTACTAATTTTTAATGAGTTTTATTATAATTAAATGTAAATTTTTATAGCGCTTTGCATGGTCCATCTCAAACGGGTGAAAAAATAATGTCCTATTGGTTAGATAATGATGTGATAAATGATAAATCGCAGAATCTTTTGACGAAAATTCGCGAGATAAGAAGAAATACAGGTGCCAAATTTGAAGATGTAGTATTGGCAGCTTTTTCTGCTAGTGTACACAAATATCATTTACGCGTATGTATATGTAAAGTTTTTAAGCGATAAATAAGTCTAGAGACATCCAGAAATACATTTAAATAATATCTAGAAAATTAGAAGAAATAATTATATTACATCAATCTATTTTAAAGTTATTTAATATAAACCTGTATTTTTCTTGTAGCTCAAAAAACCAATTCCTGATGCATTAACAGTTATCTTGCCGATAAGAATGTCAATACCTGATGAAAATTTAACTTTAGATAATAATTTTTCGATTGCTCTATTGCGAATTTGTATCTCCAATGCAAACGGACAGACAATCGTCGAGTCAAATCGAAATTCTCAATTTTTTAAGCGTCTTCAAGATATTACAAGAACAAATAATATACTCAGAAAGAGTTCAGACATCTTGCTTAATTTTTGGATCATGAAGTATCTATCGGCGTTGTTACCGGAGAAAATTTTAAAGGCTTTTCTTTTAAGTCACAACACGATGGTGTTTAGCAATATGTGCGGGCCAGAAAAAGTTCATATTCTAAATAATTCCTTGAGCAATATTGTCTTCTGGATACCAAACAAGTATCGTATCGTTATTATCGTTTTTTAAAATAATTAACAAATAAAATTGTGCGTTGTAGCGACATATGTATATCACAATTCATTTTTTTCAGAAGTACTACTGCTCTTGGTTTTTCTCTGTTAAGTTATGGAGGCAACTTACATTTGTCTTTAATAGCTGATAAATCAATTGTAAAGGATGAGAGATCTCTTGATGAACTTTTAGAAAATACTGTACATGAAATAAACATTGCTTATAATCATATTATATTGACACGCTTTTTGAAACCATCAAATTTTCCGATAGAAACACCCGTGGAAAATGGTATGTAAATTGAATTTTCAATTAATTATTCCTACATTTAATTCCTGTATTTTATTTACACGTATATAACGATAAGATATTCAATAATAATCATATAATTGCACTTAGGATTACAAAAGGAATTTCATTTATATTTCCAGGTATCGGCGTGTTTTAAGAAAGAAATATAAGTGATTGAAATATTGTATCTCTCTTTCTTTTTTAGTAAGGTGCTCTTGATGTATTTGTGCTAAAAATATATAAATTGTTTTATTGTATTTATTAAATAATATAGGTTTTTTTACAGAATTATTTACAGAGATTAATGCTTTAATCTTTTTCATGAGTCTTTAAAACTGCATTTTATAAATAAAGTTTTTTAAATTAGGTATAACATTTTGTGGTATATGGATGTATCATGTCTGTAATTAAAGAATCTGAAATTATATTTCTATTGATTAATTTAGCATAATACATAATTTGATTTTATTTAATTTTATAATGTTTAATCTTATGTTTGATGTATGATATACATATTGTGATTCAGCAATTCACTGATTCACTGATATTCGTATTGTACCATTCTTGTGTATCAGGTGTGTCAGTGTGATCAATAATCTCAACAGTGAGTTTATGGCTCATCGTTGTTAAAATTTTCAACAATACGTATTAACATTTATTATTTATCGAATTGATAACGGTACAATACACGCAATAAGTTCGCCTTTAATTGTTTCTTGCTCAAATTAAATGAGTTAACATACTCGATATTATTTTTCCAAACGTATTCAGCGTATAAATAATACGTTTATCTAAATATAGATCCGAAGTCAGAATACAAAGATGAATGGCAGTCGCAATTACTTATTACTGGTTGTGAAAGGTTCCCGCCTCTAACAACTGACGTTCTTCTCCATTAATGGCAGGCGATACTAGGTGGATGAAAAATGAGAAAAAACTGCAGCGAAATTAATGCACATACTGTGGAGTAATGCAATAGCGTTTATCTTATGCTTAGCCACAAAAAATCTGTTTTAAATATTATAATATTATAATATAGAAAAATGTGATAATTGGTTAACAATCTTTTTTTTTATAATAATTAAAAATATTTTTAATATGTGATTTATTTAAGCAAAAGCTATAGTTACTTTCAATGACTTTTTATTATTATACAGATATAATAAGTTTTGTGCATGTACAGAGTTTGTGCATAACTATACAATGTATTTACAGTAAAGTCTTTAAATTACATTTAACTCTTTGGTATGATAATGAAGTATTCTTGTGAACTGAGTATGAGGTGCACGATTTAAATACAGCTTATTAACGGAGATTTCAAGATTTTCTGTTTATCAGTCGTTCTATCAATTCGAATTTATAAATGAACATAAATGAACGTCAACAACTTCGGCATCATTAACAGTCTTGTTTCCGTTGCACCGACATCTCGGAAGATGTGACTGCCATCCATTCATTGGTCGTAGATTGGTACCACGTCAAGCCCAAGGAATATCTACCATTGAGATTGGCGTGTTGGCAATGACTAAACCACCATCCACCTCGATAATTGGCCGCGCAGTCGGTGGTGCTGATGTCCATGTCACGATCTTTGGCGCTAAACGCCATGCCGTCCTGATAGGATAGTGCGTCGGTCGCATTGCCTGAATAACCGGATACGTGCAATCGGTAACCGGTCTCTTCGGAATCTATTGTGAAACGCTCGTACTCAGCGCGCCAGTGTACGCCGTAGGTATCGGTCAGATCAATTCGCAGCCTACTGCAGTTGTCGCGGGTGAGCCGATGCATCGCCTCGTTGCCGATCCAGAACTCGCTAACTGGTGAACCGAAACCAACCGAGTATTCATTCCAGGTGCGATCGAAGTCGACCGCGCCATCAATTCTGCGGGCCACAACGATCCAACCAGCGCGGCAGGAAGCCAACAGGGGTGCTCCGGGACCAGGTGCCAGCAAAGTCAAGCCGTTGCGCTCTTCGCAATTTCCTGGAAGGGAATCTACCATGAGACGATACTGATCTTCCACTTGTTCTAGTTCGTGCGTGACGTTCACCGCCTTAGCCAAATTTCGAGAAAGGTCCAGTTGGCTGAGGGTCTCATTCAAGGCGTCCAAACTCTTTCGCTGCACATCACTCTTCTCCTGCAGCTGCGATGCGCTCACGCTCAATGCTTGAACCGCTCGTCGAAGATTGCCAAGCTCTTCCCTGGTTAGCGACAACTCGGCCGCCTTTCGTGCCGCATTTATTTCCAGCCTCGCCAATTCTCGTTTCACTTCGGAACGATTGGTATAAACAGCCTCTTCGAGCAGACGAACTGAGTCGTACAATCTTACAACTGACTCATCCAACTCGTTCATCGACACCAGGTCTCGACTGGCATTGGATACTCTCTTCGAAAGCTCCACCTGCGCCAGCTCGAGACCTCTTACTCGTTCCTCAAGATGCTCACGGTCTTCATACACCACTCGTTTCTCCACTATCGCACGCTTCCGCGCTACCACGGAAATCTTCCGCTCGACATTACGTAGTCGTTCTTCGAGACGAACGCGATGAGCCAGAGTACGGGAATAGCTATGTCTTCGAGCTGACGTAACTTCACGCGATCCACTCACTTCATTGCGAAAGATATCGGCTTTGTTGTGATATTCCGGTTTTTGCGGATCCTGCCGTTGACCAGGAAGCGTGGACTCGCATTTTAGGGACTTTAGCTCGATCTGCACCGTGCTTAACTGCAATAAATAAAAAGTTTGTTTTGCATTTTGTAACAACAACGTAATGCTGATTACTCTCTAATTCTAATCTCTCTATTACTAAGATCTTTAAAGACAAGATAGAGTAATAAACAAGCAAGTTTAGAAATCGATTGAGAGTAAAACTATTAATGATTTTTAAATCTTATGATTTCTTCGTTCCACAAAATAAATTTCTACTGATTCTCTTTAATCTATCTACTTTCTACAGATGGTCCTTGATTGCGTGGTATGCGTGACTGCACGTGTGTAATACATACGCGCTTGTGGAATGCGTGAGAGTAGGGCCACAGCTGTCGACTCGTGTGACTGTAGTTGCCAGCGTGTGTCAAATACCACAAACGGTAAGGATCATTGATCGAAATTTTTATTTGAGATCAAAAACGAATTTACAAATGCGCGCAAATACATAGATCATTTTTTCTTGTGTAAAGAAGAATTTAATATTATATATATAATTTCATATGTTATTTACATTTTTAAAATAATTGAATTATAACAAATACAATGTTCCGTTATCTAATATTTCTTTTTCGCTGCAAACTATTTAAAACATCCAATACTTTATGCGAAGTAATTCGAATAACAAATTGTATGAGATAAATTTTAATTTATAAACTCTCATTTCTATTCAAATCAATGATGACCCCCATTTAGCTCTCATTTTTTACAAATCTTATTCTTAAATTTTATTATATTTGATTTCTCATGACGATTGAGAGTTGAAGATAGAAGCGCAAAGGGCGGCAAGTATTTAAGAGGAAAGAGAAGGGTAGGCCGGTGGACCCGAGGGGCATATGCGTGCGGCTTAAAGGAAAGGCCCGTTGTGCGGGCGAGGTGGAAGGAAGGGAAAGCGGAGGAGGAGGAGGAGGTTGAGAAGCAGCTGCCAAGCGGCAAAACGAGAAACAGGAATGAAGCAGCTGGCCGCCCCGTGCAAAGCGCAGGTGCACCGACTATACATCCCTCTTTCTTCTTCCTGCCGTAAATACTAAATGGTAGCGGCAGCCGTTATCTACATGGACGCCCGTTGTCCGCGCGTGAGCAGCCGCATGCCGAGCCCTTCGGCGTGTATACGCATACCGCGAAATCGATTTTGAATCATTGTGAGCGAAAAAAAATCGGCTGTAGTTATTGAGCGGCACGCGTACATCTAGGAATTCCGTCAGATTTCAATATCGTCAACGACGAGTATTGAAAAACATATGTAATATATGTAAGTTTTTATATGTAAGATACATCATTCATTTCTAGATTTTATATATAGACGTGCGGAGAAAGAGGAGAGAACTCTAATTTTAGCAATATTTAATTTTATCTTAAACATTTGGCGAATTTATTTTAACTGAATATACAGTTAAAATAAAATACTCGAAAAACTAATAAATTTATAATTTGATATAAATTTTATTTCATGGAAAACAATTGAAAAATGAAATGATTAAGTTGCTCCAAAATAAAGTATATTCTTTGTAATAAGTAAATCTCTCTCTCTCCTCTCATTCCACACCTGGTTTGGTTCAACGGTATTGCAAATTGGTACCACCTGCCTATCATCTTCTGTTTTATTTTCTCTGGTATCAGCCTTATTTCCTAACATCTGCGAGAAGAGAACAATTTACCTGACTACTGACATCCGCGCAAGAGCGGGACAGGAGGCTGGCGCGTTCCTTGGTCGCGGCGATGTCGAGCCTGATGGTACCAAGGGTGGCCTCGATCTTGGTGATCCTTCCACCGAGATCGCGTATACTCCTGCCTACCTCGGCGACGTCACCCTTCAGTAGGGTCAGCTCACTCCTCATCCTCGAGCGTTCGGCAAGCTCCTCGCTAGCGTTCCGGGTCCTGAGCACCTCCGCGACTTCGCTCTGTAGTTCCGTCACGGCACTGCCTAGCCATCGCACCCTCAATCGCTCGTTCTTCGCCTCGTTGCCACTTCCGCCGCGAAGAGCATTCACTTCCTTCCTATGTGCGAGGGGATACGATTATAACGTTTTTGTGATGTCCATTCATTTTAAAATGGCCATATTTTTTTATGTGTATCGTAAAAATAACAGAGGAATAGCTAAGACCGTCGCATTTTTAAAACAAGAGTGAAACTGAGAGTAAATCTATATCTTTATTTCTTATTACCAAGATAACTTTATACATATAAATCATATTATTATTATATCAAAACATCATTGTTTATCTAAATTCAGATAGCTCTTACTATTAAATTTTACTTATTTTTATATAGAAATAACTGTACTCTGTTGCCTTTGTAAAAAATTGATCTGATTGATAGAAACCTTAGACTTCAATTAACTTCTAAGGCTTCTCGCACAGGCATAATTATGCACTTGACGAGTTCTAATATATGTGTATTGTATTACAATATATACATTTACTAAAATTCGTCAAGTGCATAATTATGCTTGTGCGAGAAATCTTAGATACACTTACAATACACTGCATACAAAAAGAGACGAAGCAAATTGTGTCTTACCTCAATTGTTTCACTTCGTTCCTTAGGACGATGAGTTCAGTATTTTTCTCCATCGCTTGTTTCAAACTTTCCTCCAAAGCATTGTAATCCTCCTGTCGATGATCCAATAATGCGCTCACTTGCTCCTGCAGTAGTTTGATCGTACTATTGAGATCCTCATCCGCGCGCGTGCCAGCGATCAACGTATTCGCAGCTATAATCGTTGATAACAGCAACAACAGATTCGCCATCTCCACGATCTCTTGAATATTTTCAGTCAAGATCTTCGGATTTCTATGCTTCTCAATTCATATATATTTCCCCTCAGGGAAATTATCATTTACACATACACAGATCCTCGGATGTTACTCGACATTTAACAGATCTTTTTTATTTAATCTCTTCTAAATTCTCGCATCTTCAAATTCTTGAAAATTCTTGCCGGGATTAATTTTGAATTTCCTCGGTAAGAATTTTTTACGAACACCTTTGACACAACTGGTGAACGAACGGATTTATCGTGATTCAATGTGATTTTTATACGATTTATCCGATTTATCTCGATAGCGAGATCGTTCAATCAAGTCACGAAGTCACGTGCAATGCGAGGATTGGCGCAATGTGTTTGATCGCTTCTCGAAAGCCTACTGGCGCGACCGAAACGGTGTACGAGTTTTATATCAGCCCTTGGACAAAGGTCCGCTCGGACCCGGTGTGGAGCAGGTGTTCGGCAACACCAGGCCTTCGTCAGGTATATATTGTCTCGCGCGCCGCCATCCGTATCCCCACATGCCTGTTATGCGGTCCCTACCCACTCATATTCCAAGATGAGCATAAGATCGTAATAGATACGTCGTATATGAGATCGTGATATGATAAATGTGCGAATACAGGGTACTGGATAATAAGCACGAGTGGCGAACGGAGTGAGATTTTCGGCTGAAAGTTTTCTTCTCTCGATAAAATTTAATTTGAGTTTAAAAACATAGATAACTTTCTATAAAACTTTTTAAACTTTACTTTCATTTAATATTTTAGTAAATTTTTCTCTAATAAGGATTTTGCAAAATTGAAATCTATCTAAAAAGATTGGATGGATTTCTGATTTGCTTGCGGTTTGCAGGATCGTTTGTACAAATCACAGAAATGTATTATACGAACGTGTTACGTTTTAAGAGGATATGGATTTCTGTTGTGACGCCTAATCGGAAAAAAAATGAGAAAGACAAACGGCCAATTCGACATATCAGGTAAAATTAATAATTTATTGAAAACAATTGTCCAACCTATTGGAATCTACCATCTATGTTTACGGATATGGTAACGCGTTAGTGGATATTCATTTGGGCTGGAAATACGGCTACGTGTTTATGTGTTTGGATTCATTTGTATGACAAAATGTTGGATATAATACGGAAATTCTCACGCGCGCACAAACGCATGTGAAAATAACGTTCTCCCGTTAAATACAACGTCATTCATTCCCGAATAATATTTATATGATCTCACGATATTTGTTCGAAGTCGAAGATGCTAACGATGCTAATATTACCGAATATTCCATGAGTAATAATATGGCAGAAAATGGCACTGAGCTAATTATTCCTGTAAAGGCGAATAATCGATTCAACGAATACGATAGATTCGAATAGAATTAGATATAACAGAGAGGTATTTGCAATACCGGTAATTTGCAATACCGTGTTTTGAATATGATAAACGCTAAAAATCACGTACAATGCTGCAATGGATGTGATTGATAACTTATGATTTATTTGCAAACTTTGCGAAATATACCCAGTAAGCAAACTATCCGCGGAATGTTAGCAGACTGGAACCAATTCCATTTAAAAAATTTAATAGATTTACTATTTATATTATTTAATAGATTACTCTTATGTTCGCATTAAGTATTTTGCTGGAAGGGCTTATCGACAACATGAGTAAATTAATGGCAGAAATTGAGCAAAGTCTGTTGAACGCAGATTCTCGATTTTTGCTATCAAATATCTGTTCCTACTATCAATCTGCTATCAAAGTTATGTAAATATTAAATGGAATTTGTAAAATATTTTCATATATTCGGCTTATTTTTATCACTGTTGTAACTTTTATCTTTGACAGATTAAACAGCGTAACGTCTTGTAGATATTAATCCTCCTAAAAAATCCACACAATTCATTTAACAAGAAATTTACATTGAACACAGATTCTGCTCGATTTCTGTTATCATTCTGCGTCAAACTATAAATAAATCTGCTTGGTTCTTGTCACGAATCTGCTGTCAAATAATATAAACAAATTCTGTTATATTCTTTGTGACATTCTATCAGCAGCATGTATAGATTCTGCATTAAATTTGTAACATTCCAGTAGCTCTATTCTGTAACTTTTAATAACAGTTCGTTATACTATCGTTGCGTAGCTTTTTCACCATGTAAAATACTTGCGTAACAACATCTCTAGCTAGTAAAATTGTTAAAAAGTTACAAAATAGATCTACAAAATAGATCTGTTGATAAAATTTATCAATAGATATTTTTTGTTAGTAGCAAAATCTATTCAGGTAGACTTGGCTGTCTGGATATTTATACCAAAGACGCGAATTTAGCGTTTATAGCATTCAAGGTGTTTATGATATTGCAAAAACTCGCCAACAATCGCGGGATGGAGGTGAAGGGTGAATTGGAAACCAAAATTAAAAACCTGTACAATAGAAACAGATAAGAGAAAACAATAGAAATTGAAAGAATTTTCAAAAAATACAAGAATGGAAACGGCAAGAAAATTTTCATTTTAATCCTATTCACCCTGCATTTCCGGCCAGCCCCATTACAATACACATTACGTAAATAATTTACCGCTTATATTTTATAGAACCAAACTTACGTTAATTCACATCGGTTCTACATTGCAAATTTAGGCAATAATGCACTTAAATTATGCCTTAGGGATGGGAGGGGGCGTAGCTATAGCTCTTATGACCGAAAACAAAATATATAAATTTCTATACACAACAATTAGTTGAATCTCACGCGTAAACAAAAAGCAATCTTAACGAAAAAACTAAAAATAAAAAGCGAACGCAGAAGCTTTTTCTTTTTGTTATCATTGCTACGTCCCTGGTTGGGGCATTTCATATGCCTAACACGTGTCAATCGCGTGTCCCCAATAAATTCTCTAAAGAATTACGTCACTTAAACGCATCTTCAGAATCTGCTACTCTGTAACAAGTACTATATACTTAGCACATACTACGGAAGTTAATCCGATTACACAGCCAGAAAGTCAAACTTAATTTTGTGCAATGTGCGTACATAACGCTAATTGGATTCCTCCTTAAGTCTGGGCAGATCCGTACGTGCCGGTCGGCGGTCGGTAGAGTCTAGGCAGCGTTAGAATCTGCAAGCTGTTGAACGCATACTTGCGCACACCGATATTCTTCCACGTGTTCTCCCGGCGACAGCCCTCGCTAAAACAGAAAGAAGCAATGCATTCATCAGGTAATTCAAAATTTACGAGATAATCCCAATTGCCAATAATATAAAAAAATATTTAAAATTATTTCGTATATTACGCGAGAGTAAAAAAATTTTTTTAAATTTAATTACATATAATGATTAATTCCGTTCAAATATTTTTTCCTCTTTTTTTTACACTTACCTTCGCATACAATCGAGAGCCCTCATGTACTCGTGTTCAGCCAGATGATATTCCGATGACAATATATTGACTTGTTCAAGAGTGATGGACATACTAGTCCGATCTTTCGCGCTTTTGCAGCTGGTGAATCTCAAACCACGCATTCTTCGACATATTTGCGAGGACAATTGCAAGATTTCTACATTTTTATTGACTCTTTCTTGCACACACGTTTTTAAATTCACCATCATATCCGACAATGTGTGGCCCAGAATTGACCTAGCGGCAACTGAAATAAAAAAATATATCAATTTTAGAATCTATTAACAAAAAATATGTAAACAATACAAAAATCTAAAAGGCGAAAGAAAATCCAAAGAAAATATCTTATAAGTTTTAAATATTTTAAACAATATTTCTTAGATTATTATCTTTACAATAAGCTTAGTTAGTTCTATACTTACAACGCGTAGATGTAGGTTCGGTTGGTAAATTCAGTTTCTTAAATCTTAAATAATATTCGTTCAATCTATCAAAGTTGTCCATATTGCTTTTCTCCTGTGGTTTTGTGGTGCCAAGGCTCTCGGCTAAGGAAGCCATTTCGTTGATACCGACATTGAAAAATACAGGAGTTACGTTGAACGACAACGTTTGTCTTGAGGAGGGCACTAATGGCAAGAGAGAGTAAATCGCGTCTGGAACTGGGAGGATCACCGTTAGCGCACTTCGCGAGCCTACTACGCGCGGCACAGGAAGCTGGAATGCGTTAGACTTTCCTTCAACTCTGTAAGAATAACATTTGCGTTTAAATGAACATTTTTTTTTAATTCTTAAATACTTCACTATGGAAACAACAATTGGTGTATGGCATACCTAACCCAATTTAATTATTTATAATTTACATAAAATTAATACGCAGTTATTAAATTTCGATTTAAAGACTCCGATTTCGTTAAGTCCAACTCTTCCAAATATTCAGGATCTAATCGAATCTAATCGAAGAACATCTAATCGAAGAACAACATCAGAAATAATAAGCACGCTTTCAAAGCATATTGGATAAAGACCCCACAGTAACATCAGCAAGGACGACATTGCGGAAGAGAATTTCGTATTATTTCCGGAGTGAAAACTATCCTAGACAGAAACTGGAACTGACGAGAGTATTCAGCAAAACGAAAAAAAAA
>Ga0157363_1003516_pt1 | contig 14182 bp, 5 predicted proteins | sample AttsexASBM1_FD_111477 | JGI IMG/M metagenome (GOLD analysis project Ga0157363, IMG submission 111477) | Fungus gardens microbial communities from leaf cutter ant in Ribeirão Preto, State of São Paulo, Brazil - Atta sexdens ASBM1 | ecosystem: Host-associated > Fungi > Mycelium > Unclassified ...
CTTATGAAACTAACGCGTGTTCACAATGATTACTTCAATTAAATAATAAGTTCGATAGCTCTTGCACTTGACATTTTCAGACATAGAAATAAAAATATAGAATTTCTTCTATATGATAGTCTTCCTCACAAGTATCTTGTATCGTCTTATTTAATTTCAGTATAATTCTTCTATTAATAATATTCAAAAAATATTATTTTGGAATTTTTCGCATTAATGTTTGTATAAATGTTAAGCACATATTACAGCCTTTAAATGCTTTTGTACGAAATAGAACTTGTCAGTAAATATTCAGTACATTCAGGTATAAAAATTGGTAACAGTTTGTATAATCATTATTTGAATTATATCCATTGTAATTAATACTATTAATGGTAATAATTTTTAACAACAAAAATGTTTTAACAGCAAAAAAATGTTTAATATCTGAAACTAATGCCTGAGAAAACGGACTTCGTCATTAAGAAAACAAAAATTTCACCTTATATTATATCTATATCGTTTATATCTATTTTATTCTTCCGAAAAACAAAAATATGTTTATTTGTTGGATGTTTAATTACAAACGTTTGATTAATTATAAATATTACAATTTTTATTATACTTTCTTTGATAAATATAATTAACTAATTGTCTCTTAAACTAATTTTCTACAATTGCTTATAATTAATCTTGCAATAAATTGTTTTAATCGATACACATATTTTAACGAAAATATTAAATATAATTTTGGAACTAACTCTATTAATTTCATGCTTTTTTATTATTTTATACTATTGTATTTAGTTAGTAAGCAAAACTTGAAGATGTCTTGAAGAAAGAGAAATCTAAGCCACAGATTTTTAACTACGTGTTTTATGAATGGATCTATCATCGTTCTCAGAAAGTTAATCGCAGAAAAATAATTGCGGTTACACTGAAAGAAACGGAAAAAATTCTTATATTCTCATATTAATCATCACGAGACTTTTATGATCGTTAATTCTCTTTCGGTATGGATTTCACCGAAAATCCTACTCGTAAATCTCACACGGACCCTAGTGTTAGTTTCCTTTCTTGCTTGGTTATAACGCGTGATGACATTTCGTTTAAACTAATCATTTACAAAATTCATTTTTTTGCGGGTCTTTTGATCAAACTGAGAAAAATAAATTTATTACGTGAAACGTTTTAAAAATAGAACTGTTGAATAAAAATACGCGCACGCACGTACACACACACACACACACACACACGCACACGCACACACACACACACACACACACACACACACACACACACACACACACACAGATATTACTATAGAAATAAAATTATATCGTAATTAGAATTCCATGAAATATATGTCACATTGAAGAAGCAAATATTAAAAAAAAATCCTTAAGTAACATATTCATATATTTAAACTATTTTTAAATATTTGTGTATTTTCTCAAATGACATATAATGTCAATATATCTCATAGAATTCTAATTAAGATGTAATTTTATTATCATTTTATGTTGAGTCTAAAAATATATACATATATCATAATGATGAATTTATGAATAACTGTTATATCATATTATTGTTGAATCTTGTATCGGGATTGAGTTACAGATTAATCTATCAGCTATGTATGAGCAGATTACCTCTTATTTCAGATAGGTAGCGATTGTTTTGAAATTTTCGTGAACACAAACAAGACTTATTAGACTATGGAATGGTATTTGTATTAACTGTATAGCAAAATATGAAATATTACATATTAAATTGACTGGCGAATTAATAATAATCTGAGAATTCCCAAGGAGCTAAATAATACTTTTTGAAACAAAATTTTCTATAATTTTTCCTTTTTTTCGTATTAATTTTACTATTTTATATAATTTATTAATTTATTTTTTGTTTTTCTGAGTTGTTATTCTCAATATATATTTATATTTATATTTTTTGACAAGTTTAAAAGAATAATGATACAACTTTTATTGATATTTTCTTCCGGTTTGCATTATTATAATTTTCCATGTCAAAATTATAAGATTTATAATTTCGATTTTGATCATGCCATTGCGATGAATTACTTATTAATTTGATCAAGATATTTATAGTCATTTCTGCGCGCAAAGCGCTTATTTTATGACTATCGTACAAACACTATTAACAAGCAATAAGTTTGTGATTAGTTTGAAGTGTATAATGACTGCCCATACGTAGAAGAAAACATCTTGGTATATATCGCTGAAGGATAAAGAGAATATAATTCGCGATTAAAACATCGCCAGGGCATGGACGGATTATATTGCGCTATCAGTTTTCACACGACGTTTAACGACAGTTAACGTGATTGATTCATTATGATTTCGCAATAATGTAAGATATTGATAATATTAAAAGCGACAGAGGGTGGGCGTTAGGTTTATCTGTGTTATTATATATTAAATGTTATTATATAAAAACATGTAATAATATTATATAAACTGCTTGAAATAAGGACATTTTATTCTTATCAAAATACTATTATGTTTGAGATATTCCAACAAACAATCTTGTCTATTTAAAATATATATTGTTAAATAATTATATTAAGGAATTTTTATATTGTATATTTTGCAAAAAATCCATTGTAAAATGATTCATTAAATATTAAAATCGCGCGTCATTTTAAACTTGTTAAAATAAAAATATATATACAGAATGTTCAGTAAGTTTTGACCATTGCAATGGTAGAAGACTTTTCGATTTAGTTTAGTCCATTTTATCTACACATTCTATCACACGAGAGCTTTGTCAAATCTTATTAGATACGCTGTATATATGCAATGTACATGTATGCACCTAATGTATACTGGTATGCACCGAATATATTTTAAGGGCGTCATATGACCCTGACGAAAGTACAAAATACGATTCGACAAACTAACACATCGAATGGATTACGGTGGAATTTTTGCTTCGTTGACTTTACGATTATGATACAAGCGTCAAAAGACTGTTAGGCGAATTCTTCGCGTTAGCGAGTCGAGTGGTTCCCGCATCAGTTTGATTCATCTCTCCTTCTCTTTTTGAAACCACCCTTTGTCCCGATCTTAGTTATTGCCATCGTCGTGTTACTGATGCGAAAGTTACGACTCACTGGCGACGATATAATCTACAATATAACCTACAACGCACCGACCAAAATTCGATTTTTCACCTTCGTTTAATGTTAGGCATTGTGGCAATACATTAATACTACGAAGATTTTTGTCTTCCTCTCGACTCTGTTTCGTTGCTTTGTTGTTGTTAAACATCCTTAGCCAATGGGAAAAGAAACTTTAGGTATTCCTTTTTACGGCTATGATGTCTTTGCCAAACGCGCCCGATTATGATGTTCTTTCATAAGAGCAGATTGATTTATCTCGTTTAACTGTCTGCAAGCTGTAACATAATGCGTCCCAATTTCTTATAGCACGCGATGCTATGATTAGACAGATGATTAAACGTGAGCAGAAAGCTTTAAAAAGAGATTATTCAATTTGAAATGTTTGTTATATTTATATAGAGCAGAACATTATTTTAGCAAGTCGTTTTGCGTATGGATTTTTAGTTTGGTTTATTTTGATTGAATTAATGAAATTATCCGAAAACCAATTATATTATGAATTTATTTTTAAATTTAATTTTTTAAATGTGTAGTAATAATATTGTTGTATTTTTATAATTAATTATATTACTATTATGTTACTTTTTAAAACAGATTTTTCTGAAGATTTTAAATGAAAAATCGAAATATATAGAGAAATTTAATATGTCAAAATCTTAATATGCGATATTTTACAAGTTAGTTATTTAAATGTATAAACCGCATAAATCGGTTTTGAGGGTGGTTTAGCCACGGATAGCAGGGCATGCTTTGGCACCTGATAGCAGGATATTTCAATAGAGAGGAGGGTGTGCAGAGTGGATAATAAAGTCGGTCACAGTCTAGCGAGTCGAGCCGGTTCTCTTTTACGAGCCATAGGGTTAAATGATCTGTCTTTTTCTCCTTTCTCATATCTCTTTTTCTATACGGAGCAGTGTACCACTATTACAAAAATATCGTAAAATATTATAATGCCCAGTGGTGATAACGATCTGACGATAGTGTACACACTTGCATACAAATGCTCGTTGTAAGCGCGATGCATCTCTTTTTCTTTTCAGACCATTCCTCTCGATCGATGCTTACTCGATGCGAATCATGAAAAATGTTAAAGGAAGGAATTTACGGTAGAAACAGACCAGAATGCTTCATTTTCATTCTCGCGAAGCGCCACGCGAGCCAACTTCGCGTGTCCAAAGAGTCTTAAAATCTTTACGATCTTCGCCTTCTCTCTTCCGAGAGGGCAATGATCTTCACGGCATCTCAAGCAGTCTCCGGGTGTTTATGGTTTCTTCGTCTCGTTCTCGTCTGTGTCTTTCTCTTTCTTGTTCTGCATTGTACGTCGTTCGCACATCAGTAGATAATGTCGTCTCTGTGTAGTAATACGTGCATTAAACGCACAACTATTTTGTCTCGATATCCGTCAAGCATGTCATCATTTTCTTTATTGAAAGTTCGATGATAATAACATCATCTGGTTTCTTTCTTAGAACTCATTATGATTTATATTAACTCAATTTGTTTCTTAAGTCTTAAGCTATTAATTAATGGATGTTGATAGAACCAATTTTATTACGAGAATATATATAAAGGATAAGATTTTTCTTTTAAATTTAAACGCAGGTCACGCATGTGAAAATTTCAATTCTTTTATTAATTTTTTACTGCTTTACTACTTCACTTATTTGATTTTTACTCTATCAAGTCTGTACAAACGAATTAAATATTAATATTATACTTATTATAACTAGATTATTTTAGAAAAATTTGATAGATCAAATCTAAAACGGAGAATGTGTCTGTTTTTCTAAAATGTATTATGTATACATAGTTATGTAAAAAAATATCAGCTTGCAGAAATATCATTGCGGAACATTTGATTAATATAGACAGATGTTCGCTTTATATATTCGGAGAAGGGAAGCGTTTATTTTCACGATGGGTGTTTTTATGGTTTCAAGTGATACGATGTTGCAAACGTATATGAGTGACATTAACGAAAAAACGTCATCCTCTTCTATAACGCCACCCACGTCTAAGCAATCGACGAAATTATATCTATCACATCTATCTTTTCTCTTAAATTGCACGATTATATCTATCTTTTTTCTTCCTTTTGTCATTCGCAAATCGAGAGTATGCACGTTGCTTACTCCCCTTGTGTTTGCGTCACAGTGGCTGACGAGCAAGGATTTTATGCGAACGCTTGACAGGATAGAATTTTACTGCTTCCGAAATGTCGTGTCTCGTAAAAGCCGCTGCGTTCACGACCGTTTCTTCATTCGACTCTTTCCGCTGGAACTTATTGCAATTTCGCGTTTACTATTTTTATAGGCGACGGAAGAATTGTTGCAGAGTCTTCGGTTATATTTATTGAAATAATGTGCTTGTGGAACGAGAATGATATTGATAGATCGGAGATCTATAGTTGTCTCTATACTATTTGATATATGTTTTAATAATCAAATATTCTTGTTCTTGCGTAAAAATAGTTATTCGTTTTAGTTTTAGATATTCTGAACTATGAGTGTTATATATTTTAGTTTTAAATTAATGAATTAAAGATAACTTATTTAATGTTAGATGCTATTATATGTTCATACGTATAATAAATAGTGCGTCTCTTCTCGACGAAACGAACTCTCGATCGTATCATGACGGCGACGCTTGGTTTCGATTACACGTAGTGACACAACGGTATCATTGCTACAAAGCTCGTTCTCGTATCAACCCTTGTGGCAAAGTCGTGTTCAATGCTATGCTGGACCGCGAGACACATACGAGAGAGGGAGGTTTGACCATGTAATATGAGCTCTTCATTCGTGACAAGCTCGAAATATGCAGATTCTCTCGACTAACGAATTAAAAAACCATTACTGCTGTAGCTGCTGCTACGTTGGATACTTTTGTCGTCGACGTACCGGTTTATTACAACTAGAAGCGTCCCTAAAATGTAATACGTCTTGTAAATATTTTTTAGTCACTTAAATATAAGGTAGAAAAAATATAGAATAAATGTTACTAACTATTCTTTTTTTCTTTTTTCTTTTTTTTACTTTATTCTTATGTTTTATATATTTTCCGTTGACTCATGTAATTTGGAAGTAGTTTATATTGAAATTGTTCGAGCGCGATTTATATAATAGCAGGATTTACGACTGTCCGGAGGTCTTACGATCCTTTTATATGAGTCGGACGCACGATTTACATTCGATAGCAACAAGAAGTAATAATGACTTTGGGGATTAAAGTTTGCTGGTGGCACGATTCACCACATAGAGTCGAACTTTCAGATTTTTCGGATTCATGTTGATCCCGTGATTTGAAACAGTTTTACGAGCGGCGTTTTTCATAGTTAGTTTTTTATAACACATATTTCGACCTTAAGAAATTTTTCATGGCACGAGTTGAGAAATACGATGTTTTATGAGGATCTAAGTCGGCTATTTATCTTGATTAGAAACGAAACTGATACGGTACCAATTTAATAAGCTCTCGTGTAATCGAAGAATTCATTGTTATACGACTTACATAATTATCATTATTATTAGCTGAACAGATCGGAGCTAATTGTTACTTTTTTATGATCTAATTACGATGTGTCGATAAGAATAACATAATAGGTAACATAGATGCAATCAATAAAAGTCAATTAAATGGCAGTTGTTTGACACAATATTTTATTTTTTTTTTTTAGAAGGTAGGAAAAAAGTAAATATTAAATGCACATTCTTTATTTATTTATGATAACATATCTTTATAACGCCGATAGTACTCTGATAAGATTATGTTTTTATATTTTAAGTCTTACTTTTATTACGTTTAATAACATTTTTATTGTATATCTTAAGACGACTTAAGATAATATCTTTCCATTTTAGAAAGCACGCTTTACCTTGGACTTTAAAAGTAACGTATTTATTTATCTTACTGATTTTCTAAGGATATCTCAATGAATGATAACTTATACTGATTTCAAGTTTTTGATGTAGGATGCACTTTTCTTAAGGTGGCTTCTAATGGCAATATGCAACAATCAATATACAACATTAATAAATATTAATATTATACACATATACATAATTATCCATATAACGTAGACTAATATTAAGTGAATATAGTTGACGTACATTTGTCGTGTCTAAATGTAGAACACGTATCTCCTTTATGTAGAACAAATATATATTTATATATTTTGTGAATAATTTTATGTGATAATTTTCCATTTAATTAAGCTATAATTAGATACTGGTCCGTTATATTCTCTGAGTAAGTTCTCTTAAAGCTATAGCTTTCTCCAATCCTATATTGGAAGCAAGTTGTTCATTGCAAGTTATTCGTTCGTGTTTGTGTGTGTTTGCTAGATTTGATTTAAACGTACTATTTAACTTCTGAACAATAGGATCTAAAACGAAATGAAAAAAATTACGAGAATAGAAAATTAAGTATCAGTATCAAAGATACTTTAAATGTAACTATATGACTGCAATATGAAATTATCTCTGCCGGCTAATGTTTTACGAATGGATCATGTTTCTTTGTAAGAGCCTAGTCAATATATAATCAAAGAGTACGGACAGTCATTCATAACAGTTGTCATCGTCGCACGATATAAGAACTCTTTCTTCACTTTAGAAAGACATATCCAAATGTCATCAATCTCATTTCAGTTCTGCATTTAACTATACACATCTCGGTTTCTCTTCTACGAAAGGATTCGGTCAGATAAGAAACGAATATAAACGTATCGTGACGAAATATGCACAACAGCTTGTCGTGTCATTCACGAGACCAAATGATATCGTTCGTAACGCTCCTCACATTACGTAATCGAACCTGATTCGATAATATGAGCATAGATTACTGAGAATCGCATAGCAATAGAGTGGCTTTAAATCTGATAATGTCTTTCTTTCAGTTGATATATGAAAATTATAAAATACAGAATTGCTGAATGCATATCATTTAAGATATTTTTTTATATATTTTTTATTTGTGCACTAATTTGTAAAAGGATTCAATATTAAATTTGTTTCTAAATATGAATATTGGAAATTGTAGCTTGATGTTTTAGGCATCTATTATTACATATTTAAAGTTTTACCAATGACAAATTAATTTGTTGTATAAATCCTTTTGTAAAATACTGCAAAAGGTACGATTTAGGCAACCGGTCACCTAAATTGTATCTGTAAGTTTTTAAAATCATATTTAAAAGTATTGAATTTATGAATAAAAATAATTAAGAATATGAAATTAATAAACGGAATTATTAATTGATTCCATTTATTTTTACTCGTTATTCGTTACAAATAACTTTTTCAGTAAATAAATGTAATAGTAAAGTGACTTTTTCAATCTTAGCACAATTTTAGTGTGCAGTTACTTATCATGACAGTTATAAAAAAATTGCAATGTTATTACCAAATCGTTTATTATAAAAAAATAATGACTAAAGTAATCTGTCATTCCTGTTAATTAATAATATAAAATATTCATGAAGGTGATTAATATATATTCAGCAATTCTTCATTATATAACAGGAGAGGAAGGAGTCTATTAGGAGGACTTTATATAATTTATTGAATTAATATTTATATAATTAATATTTATATAAATTTATACAAATTTATATTAATATCCTATAAATGGGAAAGTCTCAATGATGTGAAGATAAATTTTTATATGTAACGTAAGCTTGCTAATATTTTAATATAATTTTCTTTGTGATTCGAAGATTGAAGTAGAATTTCAATTCTCACTTCTATTCTTTTTTTTACATGTATGTAACTAAACTTAACAGCACATGGGTCCGATTTAATTTTAAGATTCTTTTAAAGAACTCGAAAAATTCTGTAAAAATACACACATGTTCTTTAAGGTCTCTACTAATTTTTATTAAATTATTCTGTTATGTAGACATTGGAAAAAAGTTCAGAAAAATTATGAAAATAAATTTTTCCACCAGAAAATAAGAACTATTAGAAATGGCATACATACGAATAACTTATGTATTCTCCTTTACACGTATTATAGTGCATCTCATGCAAAATGGCGTCGCACGGTGAAAGTTCGTGGTAAGCAGTAGATAGTTAGAGAACGGAAATAAGAGAATTTCTGAGTAACAATTTCCTCTTTGCTTTGTTCTTTTACGATGCAAAGCGAATAAAAAACGAAAGAAGAATTTCTTCAGTCGCCATGTGACGTGGTCACAAAGTATTATATTGATAGGAATATGGCGGCAGGTATTGTACTATGTATAAGAAATTGAATCGTTTCATGAAATTTGTATTCAGAAATTGTACATCTTTTACGCTCATACAAAAAATTTTATTATTGAAAAATCTTGCAAAAGAAACATTACATTAAATATAATCTATCTGGCCTATAATTAATATAATAATACAGTGATATAATAATACAGTTGATATACTATATAATAATTTTGCATAGAACATTAGTCTGCCAAGATAATGATGCCTCTGTCACAATCAATCCTAGTCAAAGTTTGGATTTTTTGTTTTATAGATACAGTATTATACTATGCATAGCTCATAAGTATCTAACAAAATTTTGATGAGAATTATATGAAACATTTACTATGCATGTATAAAGAGTATAACAATAGATTGTCGCCTAAAGAAAATGTCTATCGGAGTAAACTTTAATACATAAGAATATATATGGCCAATGTTCTTTTAAACAGTATTATAATTCAGTGGGCCAACGCACCTGCGCGCGAACTTTAAAAGGCACGGTGCACCCCTTCTCCATATCAACGAGCTCCTCGTCCCTTTCCCCGTAACCCTTCCTTGTCTCGGCTCCTCCCCCATCGCTCTCTATTCTTCCTCTCTCGCTCTCATCGTGTGCACACGCGCGCACAGCAGAATGTGGTTGGCCAGGTACACCTGGGCGCGTAAAAGGAGGGAACCAACACCAAGCGTTCCAGCGGCACGACACTTGCATCGCGCCGTTGTCTATTCCGCTGGGTCGTACGTATCGGGTTTTCAGCGGTAGAGGGAGAAAAAGGGAGCTATCGACATTAGTTGGGAGTAGGACACAGTATAGGTGTTCAAGAGTAGAGTGTCGAGGGCATGAAAGGGGCCATTTCCTTATTTTAAAAACGATCCGGGAGTCTTTAGTAGGCGGAGTCACAACTACCAGATGCGCCACTATTGGTTGTCACAATGTCTAATATATCATAATGTAATTGTCAGAGAACTGGTGTCCACGATTCTATTGGCTTTAAGACTCCCATTTATCTTTATATTCATTATTAATCCTCTCCACAGATTCCTTTAGTTTAGATAAAAAAATATAATACATTTATTCAATGTGCTGCTCACATAATATATTTTTCTCACGTTTGAATTTTTGTTGTATTTCAGATGGTCTTTCGAGTTTACTGATATATACATTGCAAGAGATGTACAAATCTTTTACAGTATGGCGTAGTCCCGCCAAGATAGAGCGAATCTTGTGCATTCTCGTCAAGTATGCTTATGAAATAGATTCGAGGATCAAATTTAACGGTTTTTTGGAATCTACTAAACACTGGATTTTTCAAGGTAAGACATTTTTTAACTTTTTTTTATTAAGGTAAAAAAATAAAATTACTTTTAAAAAAAATATTATCAAACACATATTAATTTTCTATTTTCATTTTTAAATTAATGACTTATATTAATTGTGATCTAAATATTTTAAAAATGTGTTTTATTATATAACAATGAATGATAAATATAACTTATAATGATGTTAAGTAAAATATTTAAAATTAAAGGAGAAGATTTTTTTTTATTTGTTATTTATATGTATAATAAAAGAAATAAGTATTGTACGATAAATCCAATATTATAAAATATTAATTCGAATTTTTCTTTCTCATAGCTACAATAATTCGTCATTCGAAAATTATTCGCCAGAATTTCGCGCAGAATATAATATTACTATGTATAATTATATATTTAATATATTATCCATTTTTATTTAAATATTATTTATTTCCACCTTGAGAATTATATATAATTCCTAAATTTTTGGAACTTAACACGTTCTGTTAATTATTGTCAAAATTCGTAATTAGATTTGATTACTTCTTGACAATGCTTTTTGAATTCCATGGAGTAATAACAAGATTTGATTACGCTTAAACTAAAGTGTAAATTATATGCAAATTTATGCATTCGAAAATTGATACAAACTTAATTGGAATCAGCAACAAGAAGATATCTTAAACATTTGCGGATATCAGATATAAATCATCGAAATTGGCATAAAATACTAAAAGTCTAAGTACTTTAGAAATTATAATTTTGCTGAAAAATGAAAGCTTTATTATTGTTATATTCAAAAGACTGCAACAATTTTTTTAAATCAAGAAATTGTGTTTTATAATATCTAATGTTACATATATTGAACTGTATATATTTCATGTAAAACAGAAATATTTGCAGAAAGAATTACAGTAAATAATTTATTCTTTGTTTTTAAATTATTTAAATTTTGACTATGAATCGCACATGTTTATTTCCTTCTCTCAAGAGTCTTACCTTTAATATGAACTGCGCATGTATCTGACATCCACAAGAAAATACGTTCGCATAAGTTATCTTAAAATAGAATTTTGATGCAAGCTGATGCATGATAAACATTAATAAAGTTAATAAAGATTAATTATTGCAAAATCATATCTTTATTGCAACACACGAAGACAACTTTGAAAAAGATATAAAAAAGATCGATGAAAAATCTTAATTTTTTCATCTTAGAAGAAACAATCTCATCATTGAAGATAATACCTTACGGTATCACGAAAATCATGCAACATGTAAGAACATATTTAATATCGTAGTGGTACATTTAAAATGCAATTCGCAAATTCTACTTGCACACCCGATATTTTTAATTCCACTGTCGTCGAAACTTTCACTTCGTCGAAACGTTTCATGGAAAAGTTTCTTGTCCGCAATGCCAAAGACATAGATAATACATGAATAATATTATTTATGATTTTCTACACCTGAAGATCTTTTTCTTGCATCGAAAGTCCTGTTTGGAACAGTAATATTGCGAGAAAATAATTGATGATTTTATATAACTTTGCTGAAAAAAATGATTTGGTTGAAAATCGATAAACCAGAATCTTCTGGTTTATTCATTTTCAACCAAATTTTTCCCAGTGTTTCATAATCAAAATAGTTTCATAATCAAAATAAAAAATAACATTGCTTACAAGTAAGGATTATGTGCAAATATAAATAATAAATAAATGAACCCATTTATTTTCCATTATTCACTTTATTGATAAAACGTTTTGCTAAAGGATTATTGGCAAATTAAAAATATTTATTTGTGGGACCTAAGTGAAGAGTTGCCAATAATAACAGTTTATACATACATACGACTATATTAGAATGCCTGACGTACAAAACTAACATATTACTGTTGCCACTTAAAATACTCCGCAGTAAATATGCGAACTGTCGTGCCAAGCAGGAATCGTTACTGGATATTTCTGCAGTTATAATGTATGTAGTCGTCATTATATACTTGTCTCAACTCTCCAACGACTGCTAAATTTTACTATTGGATAACAGCCAACGTAAACGAAAATGAACTTCACCACTATGTCTGGTTTCAGTACATTCAAGGTCGATATTTTATTTCCGTTTCTTAAAAAGATATACTATGCATGAAAATAATATCTATAATAAATATTTTGTCTGAAGGACATTAAAAATGAGAAAATTGATCGGTGACTTGGATTTTCATTAAACCACACGCACTTCTGATAAGAATTTTTAAGAGACTCAAGCTTGCAATGTAAAAAGACACAATTAATTGGATTATTAAAGTATGCGCTGCAGATCCTGTTTTATTCCGAAGAGAGCGCTTCTTATTAAGAAGCGATCCAAGACGTCCAAGAAAGGTACGATGCTTTTTGCTAACTATGACCGTGGATAATCAATACTCGGACAAATCTTCTCCATCATAAATTGCCTCGGTTCCGGATCACTAATCATTCGCTCAGAACCGTTGCGAGATATTTAACGATCGACGAACGATTTGCAGCAGTGTTAAATTTATAACATCATTATTGCAATGCATTTAACAGCAAAGTTGTTGATAATTAGTATCATTGCAGATCTCGCAATCACGTGATGCATTATTTAATAAGCTCCTGATATAATCTCGTATAAATATCACTTTGTATGACATATTTTTGCGTGAGGCTAAAGCTATTAGTTTCAATTTATATGTGTTCGTGTCATAATTATATCTTTTTGAGTTGAGTAAGTTTGCATGTGTTAAAAATAGAATTAAAAAAATTAATTTCATTTAATATTGTCTAAAAATTAAATTTTGAATATATATTTTTTATTGCATTTTTTCAATCACAGATTTTTTAATACGAATTTGGATTGTCCTATTCATAAAGAAGATTTGAAATTGTTATCTATAGCTTCAATAATTTTGTATAGTTTTTAATTTTTTAATTTTAATAATTTAAGTTTTTATACCATACCAGATATATTTCTGATTAAAGTTACGTATTTAGCGTTAAATTCTTGAAAGAAGTTAAAAGAAGAAAAAGGAATATGTGTTAACAATCAACTGATTGATATTTGCTCTAATCTGGCCATTATAAATTGCTTAAGCCGCTTAGTTTATTAAAAAAAAATAGAGTACGTAATTCAAAATAGATTATGATCTTAAAATAAACAATCTATAATCATATATAATACAATACTTGTTGCAAATGAGATTCATAATTGAATATGATTTTAAATATGAATTTTATTACAATATAGGATGCTTGTTATATTCTTATTATTTTTGTAATATATTTATATATTTATATATTTTTTTGTCATGTTTCGAATAATGATAGTTGTATCCATATAGTTATATCAGTACTATTTTTATTGATTTTTGTTATCACATCCATAATTTATAATCAAATCATCTCCATTTTCTACAGATTTTCTAATTAGTCGTTGCTTAATAAATAAATATTTTGTTGTCATTATATTGTTAATCCTGATCACTATCGTTTTAGAATAAATATCACAAAGA
>Ga0157363_1003518_pt1 | contig 14175 bp, 4 predicted proteins | sample AttsexASBM1_FD_111477 | JGI IMG/M metagenome (GOLD analysis project Ga0157363, IMG submission 111477) | Fungus gardens microbial communities from leaf cutter ant in Ribeirão Preto, State of São Paulo, Brazil - Atta sexdens ASBM1 | ecosystem: Host-associated > Fungi > Mycelium > Unclassified ...
ACCTAATAATAGTAATAATAGTAATAATAATAATAAACTACGCGATTTATCGCATCTAACGATGTATCAAAACGCAAAGTGTAACTTGCAAATTGTATATAGCTTCTATGAAGAAAATATTCATGGAAGCTTTTTTTCAGTATATAGAAGAATAAATATAATTTAAAGAAATACTGAATAAGTATAAGAATATTTATTTTCAAAGTTTAGTTTCGATGATAAATTATTTATGAAAGCTGCACCACCAGGGTTGATTTAATAAAGTCTGTCCGCTTTTTTCTCAGACAAACCGATCTGTGTGCCGGATCAAAAGCGAATCTATGGAGTAGCGAGGCACGAAGACGCTCGAGTGATATGCAGAGTTGAGGCGTATCCACCACCAGAGAGTTTCCGTTGGACCTTTAACAATACCGAAGAGATGGAGGATGTGCCGCAGGCTCGTTACAAGAACTCAACCAGACATACCCAGAGTATCCTCACATACCGGCCGGTCACGGAAATGGACTACGGCACCGTGCTGTGCTGGGCGAGCAACACGGCCGGCCAACAGAAGAATGCCTGCATATTTCACATTATTCCTGCGGGTATGTACGCACGCGGCGTGTACCAGTAATGCCGTTCCGACCTCTCTCTGAGTCGCTAAGGATTTCCGTGAAAAGTTCCGGAGAAGCGTTTCTGCGAAATCTGCATGCCTAGCGTTTCGCAACGCCGCACCGGAACAGCGTTGTCTGTTGCTAAATCAGTATCTCTCAAACAATTTTCATTGAAATAGAAGGGAAGGGAGAATTGTAAACAATGTTAATGGCGCGTTGCAGGCAAACCGGAAGCGCCATACAACTGCACGCTGACCAACCAGACCACCGAATCACTCTCGGTGGAATGCACCGCTGGTTTCGACGGTGGTCAGCCTCAACATTTCCTCCTTGAAGTGTTCGATCAGCACACGGGGGCCCTGCAGGCTAACGTCACATCCAGAGAGAATGCGGCTTTCACCGTACAGGGTTTGGAGCCGGGCAAGGTACTGAATATGATCCTGTACGCGGTTAACGCGAAGGGGAGAAGTGAACCGACGTTGCTGGAAGGTTTCACGCTTAAAGTCGCCGAAAAGCAGACTGGTAAGTTGTGCTAGAAATATTCGCTTCTTTTCCTTGCGGGATCCATATATTAAAAGAGCGACTATATTGAAATATCTAAAAATTTAATTAGATACTGAATTTAGAGCTATATCTTAAAATGATGTGTTCGGTCATTAAAATAAATTATGTTGGAAACTCGTTTTATATATCCTAGCAATTATAGGTTGAACGTTTTTAGATATTTCAGCAAAATTTCTTTCCGTATAGAATTTTATGAAAATTGACAAAATATAAAATATCTTTCACGATTCATCACTTCACGAAAGAACATTTTTGCTATAAAGTATCGAAAATTTAGCTAGATACGGATTTGAAAATAATTTTATTAAATTATCAAAATAATTATGTAGAATCTCAACTGATTGTTTGAATATTAAATATTTAGCTATACTTAAATATTTAGATACTTTAGCAAAATCGTTCTTTCCACGCTGGAATGACGAATTAATTAGATTACTCTGAAAACTTTTAACGTAAAAATACTAGCCTATTGTAGAATTCATAATAAGATAAATGATTAAAAAATCTATACTCTGAAGTATGAGGGACAACGTGATCACATCGCTTGGATTCATAATTGACATTAGTCTGATCAAAATTAATAATGATTGACAACGTCGGAATTAGATAATCAGTCGTTTCAAGCCTAACGCTATTGATCGTATCCTGCGAAATAAGTAATTTGATAGGAATATATGGACAAATTACCAATGCAACGCCGCTCCATAAATTATGAGACTGGCCGAAGGACGTCGGGGCTAATCGAATTAGCGAATTAAATCGAACGGACCCGCGCGGATTGTCCGTGTAACGTTTTAATCCGCTCATCCGATCCGAATCCCCGAGTCGAACTCGGATATACCATCCGGTCGTTTCTCGCAGCTAAAGAGCACTTGGGCCATACGAAAGGTTTCACCGCGAAAATTGAGCATCTGGGTCGAGAAATTCAATCGGCGACATATATACCACACACCATACACAAACACACATACACACACACACACACACACACACACACACATCCACGTGTGCACAATCACCTGGGTGGATATTACGCAAGTTATGTCCACGTCACGTATGTGTGCCAGTGTATGTGAATTGTTCTACAGAACGACCGCCCGCCCGTCGTGAGTAGTAATCTATTCCGACGTTTTCCAATCCACTTACACGAAACGGCTTCGACCAAAAATTGGCAGCAGCTCTGGCGATGCGTAAAACGCGCCAGATTTACTCGTGCGCTCCTTCGAAACGCGAATGTCCCTTCGAAACTTGTGACTCGTTTGAACCGATGCCCTGGCTTATTTTACTGATTCGATACAGCTTCGATAAGGAGGCAAGAAGATCTTGCGCTCTGATAAAGATGGAGAGAAATTCCATATTGCCGGAAGGAAAGATGGATAATATTTGTAAGGTATAGGTATAGGTAGTCAGAGACAGGTATATCGTAAGTAATTACGAGAATTAATCTCAACGTCCACTTATAATTATGAAAGTAGGAAGGATATATCTATGAAAGTAATGTGAAACTTTCCGTTCCCGTGAGCGATATAATCGCTTCAACGAACGTCTCTGTGAAGGAGACGCACAGAATAACACGCTGATGGAGCCCCGCATGATTACTCGCCGTAAAATCACGGAAAATTGATATAACTTTGCAAGGGGTCGATCGCGCGAGAACTTCCCTTAACCTGTAATAAGAACACATTTTTTTGTGACGCTAAAGGAACATACGAGTTCTTGGGAATCAATAAAGTTTTTTATTATTAATTTTTGAAAAAGTTTTAAAATTTTTATCTATATGAAAAATTGCAATACTTAAACTTAGTCACATTTACTTCAATCTTATTTAAAGTATTAACAAGTCTCGCTTCCTTTCTTGTGTTCGTGAAAAATTCGTTCACGTACAACTCTCGATCTAGCATACGATTTAACACGTCGAGCGTACTTGATACATAATATATTCAGAGACAAAGAGATTTCATAAATGGGAGAGAGAAAGGAGGGAGGATAATACGACGACTTATGAAAACCGAGAGGAAGGCGAATTGGACGCTGGACGAACTACCAGCGACGAATCTCATGCGGTTGATCTCAGTCGAGGCGCCTGAGAGGATGAATCTGGTCGAATCCATCCTTCAGCCGCCGCGTTCATTCCGTAGATTTCTAGCTGGTAGGATATCTCGACTACTCTCCTAGACAGATATACTCGACTCGGGTGTACATACATGTACACGTACATGTATGTATGCGCGCGCGCGCGCGCGCGCGCGCGTGTGTGTGTGTGTGTGTGTATCGGCCCGGGACGAATTTACAAGTGAAATTGCTCTCTCGGTCAGTTTCCACGATGCGATTCAAGCGAGTACACCCGTCGCGCACTATCCGTAGTAGTGTATATACGCCAGGTATATAAACCGGTGTACATATGCAGACGGAGTAGTCGGTTCGAAAATCGATCCTCTCGCCGCGAAAACTCGAGTGTGAAACTTTAATAAAATTCCGAAATCAGCTACCTATCTTGGCTGCACTATCGTCGTCGTCTTGTCGTCTTGCTTCCGCACCTCATATGAGTATTCCGCGGAGAAGGCGGAAAGACCTCTCGATTTCTCTCATTCACATGAATGCCTTGAATGACCCCGCACGATCATGCAGGGCTGCTGCGTTCGGAAATTTCAACCAAGTATACTAGTGTGTCATTCTATCTTTATCATTCAATAGACGTAAAATAAGGATAAAATGACACACTTCGGTACTGGGGTGAAGTTTCCGAACACAGCCCTATTTATCTGGAGACGAGCAGCTTTTAAAATCTTGACTTGTCGTCCTCTCAATAAGATAAATGTTCCAGTGACCAAACATGTATCCATGTCTGGACACAAAATTTATTATTAATCTCAAATGCTTTTTTTATTACAATATTAATCGTGCTTACAATTAAATTATAATATTATATCAATATAAACAATGTACAAATAATAATATAAACAAATAAAGTTTTATGCAAATGTCCAGACACAGATACATACATCCAGTCATTAGGAAGTTTATCTTATCGCGGGAATCTGCGGCGTGAAATACAAATTAGCACGTAGCTCGTAACGCGTGCAACTTAAATATAGATATAGCAGCAGCACCGACTATGCGCGGCGGATTTCTATGATATAAATACCACTACGAAAAGCCGGACGCAGCCAGCCTGAGATTCTCTGCCATAGTTTTTAATTTGATCAATCCGAGAGAGAAAAAAACGAAGAGAGCGTTCTATTTCCGCGATACGATCAAATACTCGCGACGCGGGCGAGCTTAATTCCATTTACCGCGTAGGTACGCAAACTTTTGCGATGTGGAAATTTCCGGCTTACGACTAGCATCGTACTATATCGCGATGGTTTGGTAAATATTATTGGTGGAAGTGTGTATATTAAAAGTTCTTTCACGTTACGAAAAATAAACAAGATATACCCACGGGACAAAACGTAATTTGTAGTTCATCACGTGCTGGTATCATCGGTCTTTAACGGTAACGTGCGATATTTATATTGCTACGAGTATGATTTCGCATCGTACGACATTTCCCCGCAGAAAGTTAAATAACGATTCGGCGAAATAAATAACGATTGCTGCAAATGAAACAAACAATTTGAATCCATCGAGCCAAATTTTTCCGAAAACCGAATTTTTCAACAAGAAAGCAATGACGAATGAAAAAAAAACATTAGTAGATATTGTTCCTGTTCATTATTTCGTAACTTAACAATGCTCGACACAATTGATCAAAAAATGAACGATTGAAATGGCTCTCTCTTTGTATATATTGACTTTGACCATTTTATTATTTTAGAATTTTGTTTAATGATATTGCTTTACTTAAAAAAAATGATAACAAAAAGTATTCGCTGTTCTTTAAATCTAATCTGCGAATTATAGATCGTTTAGAGAAGACTATAGGGAAATTACACGCTAGAACAAATCGCCGAACAAAAATACGTCTCTAAAAATCAACTAAAATTAAGAACGGAAATAGGGGAAAAGTAGAGGTGACGATGGAAAGTAGATAGCAGGTAAATATCATGGGTATCCGGTGCACTTTCGCCTTGATTAAAAATTAACGTGCACTTTGGCTGTGCATCGGGGCACAGAGTAAAAACACTCGGTCGCTCGTGACTAAAACGAGTGGCAATTACGAGCGATGTCTCTCAGGAGGTCCGGGCTAAGGAAAAAGATTAAAAAACGGACGGGTGGAGCGATAGCGAGTGTAGTGTGCGCGCGCGGACGCGCACGAAGGCATGAAGACGTGGCGGAAGACGGCCTCGTGGAAAATTAAACGTCGCCTGGGAACGGTGTTTAAACGCGGAGAGATATCAAAAGGATTCGAATTCATTAATCTTAGAAATGGTAGGTAGGTAGGTAGTCAGATGGCTCCATTCTCGCGCCGGCCAAATATCTCCTATCTTTTTACGGCGTAATGCGACTTTAACTCGTTTAACCCGTTTACCCTCGCAGTCCGTCCGGAAAATTGTCCCGCCAGCACTTCCCTCGGAGCTGGTTTATATTGTTTCGCGTGAATGAAATATTTTCGTAGCAGAAAAGCGTCGTACGCAAATACACGAAGCACATTCGCATTAATTGTTAAACATCCTGTTACCACACTTACCGTATCGTCGCAACTTCATTTCGATTCTATTATAGCGCACGGATGGATTTTTTAAATATTACACAGTAAAAAGCATTTTATACTTGTGTTAAAACCAGTCCTTGTTAAAATTGTTGTATTGAATTTTTAACATAGCAGAATGTTAACATGTAGTGGCTGCCAAAAGTTTCCAGCCAACATATTATTTTACATTTTTTCCAATCTGTTTTTTAATTTATATTATAAGTTAATAACATTTTTGTTATAATCAATTTAACAGCACAATGTTTTAAATACTATATAGAATATATTAAGCAGCTTGTATATTAGATTTTTATTTATAAATATTCTTTAAGACAATCTAAGCAATACGATATTATTCATAATTGAAAACTTTTGGAAATCACTGTAATTATATTATTTGAATATTTTGTATTAAATTTATATTTAACGTCTTTTAGTGCTAAAATAACATAAAAAATAAGTAGTTTTTAAATGTAAATTTTAAAATGAATAAATAAAATCGTAGATGTTAATTTGACATAAATATTAATTCCATTAATATTTTATATATCTATTAAAAAAATATGCTTCCCCCCATAATGTTTCCAAATCATTTGAAATTTTTTACGTAATTTTTATCTTTTTTATTTCTAACATATTCATCTTATGTTAAATTAACATACAAAGTTAAGTGGATTATTTAGATTCATAAAATGTGTTTTTAATACAAATTTTTTCCAATTACGTACTTTTCTTTTTTTTTCAATATAATCACAATTTTCCAATGTCCGCACGAGCGGGAAAACTTTACACCGACATGCTTGCACGAGAGCAGTGCGCGTTTTGTTCACAGGTACTCCGGTACCCTTCGAGTTCACCCCGTTACTCGGAAGTCTGATCGGCGTGGTCGCCGCACTTCTACTCATCACCGTCGCCATTCTAGCAGCGTTGAAAATGAGGAGTGAGAGGCGGGCTCAAAGGCCAGGGGATTTACCTTTAAAGAAAGCTACCGCACCGAGTTCGGAGGACCTTTACGACGCGGACGATAGAAATCCGGACGTTGTGCCGACCAACAAAGGTATGTTCCCTGAGAATGCGTCTTTGTATGAGAATGGTGAATGGGTTAATAAAAGGATAAACATCAAACACTTTGTGTATACGAAAAATTATACGATGCTGAGCAAACGTATCACGCCTGTCAGTTTTATTATCAAATAATTTAATAATATTTTACGTCGTTTGATATGCATTTTACATATGAAATGTGTAAATGCGTAAATAAAAAATTCGAAAGTATCCTATGCACAGAACGCACGGTTACGAGAATTCGGACAATGCACGAAATTATTTGGCCGCGTAAATCGCGTACAGTAACGCAATGTCTCGCTGTACACAACGACGAATAAACGTGTAACATATTGTTGCGCGATACGTCGATCGACTCATACTCGCGTTTGCCCTGAAAATTTTAAACGTATGCATCCGGCACTCTCTATGACTAAAGACAAAATATGGCATGATGCAAGTGCACTCGTATTGTTTTTTGAATGGCATCATGTGTAAACTTCCACGTATTTACTACATACAGTTGCCAAAGTTTCCGGACAAACATATAATATTTTACGGTAATTTTTATGTATGTTTAATCTTTAATGTGTTTTTCAGTTTATATTAGTTGATAGAATTCTATTATAATCAAGATTTTAAATATTAGATAAGTAAGAGTTAAAGCTTTTAACAATCGAAGCTTATAATGGATCTTAGAGGCTGAAATAATTTTCATGTGAATTTATATTGAATACAGTATAGTTATTTTAATTGTGCTTAAATATTAGAATATTAAATACTTGAATAGATCTTTATTTATAAAGAATTTTTATTTTTTAAGGATCTTTATTTATAAAAAAAATCTAAGCGATACAATAAAATATTGGTCGAAGCCACTATAAGTCGAGAAAAATGTAATACAGTAATACCGTCGAAAGAGATTCTCGATTTCGTATTGTTAATGTAACAAAATACTACAAGCAATTCCAAATTGCACGTGAATAACATTCCTATTTCTCTTTATCCTTTTTCTTGAAACTTAGATAATATTAAACGCTTAATGACTCCCATCATATGAACGAGATTGGTGTCTGATTATTCCATTTTTCTGTGCATATGCTTTAATGAACTTACTTAAGAAACACACCAAGCTTTCAATCTGGATCGTAATTAAAAAGAATTACTCACGTCGAAACGAATTTCCTACCTGTTTAATCCCTTTGTTTCTTTTATTATCTATTCTTGTTTTAATAAAACAATTCTGTGTATGCAATGCTTCTAACTTGTTTAAATTTCATAAACTATAAATTTTTAAATAGAATTTTTAAGTGGATTTTTTTATTTTTAAATAAACTTTTTTTAATAAATGATATATTTTGAATAAATGATATATTCAGTTGAAGTAATATTAAATCAGAAGTTCAGTTTTACTTAAATTAAATTTATACGAAGGAAAAAAATGAAAACGAAAAAGGAAACGGCAGGATTAACGTTGCTGTTACGAAGGTTTGACATTTCGACTCGACATGGAAATTTTATCAGCTACGTTGCCCGTCGTTAGCTTTCAAACGTAATATCTGATTGACAGCGATCGAGAACACTTGACCAAGTGTACTCGAGACCGGAAATTCATCGGACTCTATTGCGAATGCGCTACGATTCGTTAACAGCATCGCGCAACGCTATGCTGTGCGTCATTACATCGTTCGCAGTAATATCGCTGGAACAGCGCCGGAGAATGCGCGATTATGGTTGAATATACAACTGATAACCATAGAACTTAACTCCGGACTTGTTAATAAATTACTCAGCCGATTACAAGAGAGACTTGTTCATCGTGTTCGCTTATGCGAATCCGATATTCAACGTTCGGATAGTTGCCATCACCCCGATAAGCTTTGTTAAATCTGCGATATGATTACAGTAAATAAATTCTTTGCCATTTTTTTAATGTGAAATAATTAATCTTTTATAGACATACATTTTTCTTTATTGTTTTTGGAACAATCAACAAAATCGAGTTTTTTCATTAAAAAAAAAGGAAACAAATTATTTCCCTTATAATTATGAGTTATTTTATATTTATAACTGAGTACGAATTATATTCGGGACACTAATTTGTCGTCTGAACGGGATATGTAATGTTAACTTAATGAAGAAAATTACTCTGGACACGATATTACTTAGTTAATTATTTAATCACGATCAAAACGATATCTGGTTATGTACAAATTACTATTTAATTAACATATCGCATTAGCATACCGCTCCTCGATGAATTAAGCCAGGTATATCGATACATTAGTAATGCCTTGTAGTTATTAGGTTATTACGATAAAGTTCAGTGCACCATCGCAAATGTGAATTAATGATTTAACTAGTTTAATAGCATAACGAACACATTATATCACGGTTTTCTTTTCGATAAATGATACAGCAAACTCTATGAATAATTCGCGCAGCCGTGGTGCTTTGCAACATTTAATTAATTTTTAATGAAATAGATTATATCAATAAAGTATTTTAGAATTAGAAATAAAATTAATTTTAGGATGCGCAAAAGAAAAATATTTCATGTCTTATTCATGTATGTCTTAAGTAAATGTATATATGATTAAATATTCGAGAATTATTAGGTATATTTATTTTACAGCAATAATATATTATATCAAGAATACATTTTCAATTTTTCATAAAGATCTCGTACAATTTTTATGTTATTTGAAAAGTTCACGCTTACTTACAAGTTCTAATCGATATGTCAAGATTCCTTTGAAAAGCAGACGTGAACTTTTCAACAAGAGCTGATAATATTTTGCTGCGAAGCAAAGTGGAAATTTCTCATATATACTTGAAATGAAAGATTCAGATTATCAGCTGACCGGCTCGACTTCTGGCACACCATTGGCAACGCAAAACACACCGGATGGCCTTCCACCATCGTCCCTTCCGACCCAGCAGACGAATAATCATCTACAAGGACTTCCTGCCTATTCGCATAACGACTATAATAATTATCCCACCTTGCCGGTAAGTATCACATTGAAAGTTCTTTTTTTAGTATAATTCATTAATTTCCTCCGTATATCAGCAAAAAGACTAATTTCTAACAATATAATGATAATAGATGTTTAGTCAAAATTCGGAAAATTACCGTTCGACAAAAAAATCACTTTTTTCTCTTCGAAGTGCTATGGTATAGCCTCAATTTTTTGTGTTGAACACGATGTCATCAGAATGTGTGTAGTATATTAGATTTTTAATAAATTGAAGTGGTTCTAGGCCACTATTCATTTCGTTCCATTTCGGAGAGAATTTAGTAAAACAATGTTATAGGCCAACTATAAAAATGCATATGTAAATATTTTGTAATCGATCATGTCGAATATAATTAAAAATAGCGGATACAATATAGCAGCGATGAAAATAAAAGATTCATTGTAATCTTATAAAAATGTACATGTGTGTAGGAATTTTTATAAATTACATTGATGTCAGATACGAGGTTTAAATTTCAAAATTTTAAATGACAGATGCAGTATGACGGACGCAAAAATGAAAATTTCATCAAAATCTCATAAAAATGCATATATCAAATTTTTACGGTCATTGACGTCAAATATGATTAAATTTCAAATTGACAAATCCAATATGGCTAACACGAAAATAGAGAATGTCATTGAAATTTTATAAAAATGCTAAGGTTTTTCAAATCATTGATTCATATCTTTCCTCTGCGCATGTATACATCGGTACAGATAAATAAAAAAATAAGTAAAAAATCATACAGTAAATGTTCAAAATCGGAGCATAAGACATCTTGTGATATATTAATATACTCTGTTCAAAATGTTGTCTACAAATGAGAGTAAGAACTGTAGTGAAATGCGTGTCACCCGTATAATGACAGGCAATCAGTGTTATAGTATAGTACGCATTAGATAATATATTTCGATAAGATAGATACTGTGGAAATTGAATAGTGTATTATAATCATACGCGAAACACTTTAGTGAATAGCTACCAAATGCAAAAGCCAATTCTCTAACAAACTCTGACAATTCCCTCTAGAATCTATGTTAAATTATACTTTGTTGTCCCGCTTGTAACTGTATGTCGCACAGTTGCTATAGCCATTACGTGTAAATGGATGTTCTGATTTCATGAGAGGGAAATGAATGTAATACGGCCTGCTTGCAACAAAGAGAGGCTTTAAACAATTAAAGTCGATAATTTAAATCACGAGAATTTTGTTAGTCAAGCAAGCGACGTTCTAATAAAGTTAATAGGTTGGTCCAATGGGATGGGAAACTAAGAAAATGGAGTGTAAAGAAATGGAAGAAGCGAAGCAGTTCGCCGAATCGTACCGTTGTCGCATCGTTCTCCTTTCCCGTTGAGCTTCACGAAAAGCTTCGGCCAACGTTTTCAAGAAAGTCCTCCAGCGGTGTAGTTTGAAATAACAGTATCCATCCGGAGAGGATGGCACTACGTAAAGTTTCAACCGGAAAGCAACGATTCCAGCTGCAGCAGTTCGAAACTAGAAAATTGCACTGTCCACGTCTCTCGATTTTAGGAAACATTCTGAGGTCGGAGAAATTCTAACGTCATGATACAGATAACGATCTCTTTCCGAATGAAATTATTTTGCATACCACGATTATTAACCAATAAGTTATAAAAAAAAGATTTATGCAAGGAAAGGATTTTTTGTTAAAGCAAAAATTTAACCAAATATAGAATCTGAAAATAATTTGGTTGGATCATTAAAAGAATTATGTATACAGCACTTAAACATTGATGACAATGCTGCAGGAAGTTTACGCTTCCATCAGCAATAGGAGTCTTTAAAAGCATCATCAATTTTGATAGAAAAAATTAAATTTGTAAAGAATAAGTAAACTGTAATCTGATTTCTATGATGATAAAAACTCGTTAAAACTTTGACAAGTATAGAATTTTTTCAGATTTTTATATAATCCGGAACAATAAAAAATTTGCTCTAGGGATCGATTCTGTATCTTGAAAATTATACCATAAAAGTAAGCGAATTTACTAGAATACTAATAATTTCATTAGTTAACATCTAATAAATTTGCTCATTTTTGTAATTTTCATCTTATTTGAACTGTTTGAAGTTCGATTTCCTGATCATTTTCGAAGATCTCTTTTCGAAGATTGCTAATGGAAAGGCTAAAATTCATATTAGCCAGCGAAGGATTAACATTCTAGTTAATTAAACATCCTAATTATTTTGATAATAATAGAATTATTTTCAGATTTGTATTCAGTTAAATTTTTAGATACTTCAGCAAAATTATTTTTTTTTTCGCATTTGTAATTCGCGGCGACGATCAGAATCTTTCTTGTTACGTTCGCGCTTATTCCCTTTCAAATTTTCCCGATCTTCTCTTGAGTCCCTTTCGTCACGATTCGTTGAAACTTCACCCCCAATTTCACACCAAATTAATTGCTAATTACTGCGGGGATCTAAAGTTCTGTTAGTAAAACCTCGGTACGAACAAAACTCCAGAGTGGAAAACTTTGATTATCGCTACTCGAATTTTCGTATTCCGTTTCTCTTCGGTTAATTGTTGCTTTTTCTTTAAATATCAATTGTTCAAATCCTCCCGTTGAATTTGAAGTGTTTCCAGAATCGATAGTACAAATGATTATCGGCGTTGAATTTCTCGTAACTTTAAGTGCTTGTAGAAAATTGTCGGAGTTTGCTAAATCTCAATGAAAAAAAATATATATGGATTTTCCTGCAGAAAATATATATATGGATTTTCCTGATAAAAACTTGATAGTAGTAAAACGCGATATAAGAAGCAATTTACGTTTTGAAAATCTATGGAACTCGCAATTTCTTCTTGATTTTTTACATGATAAAATCCGATGAACTGATTCGCTCCCGTGAACAATTTCATCTGCTCTTCCATTATATTCCATCGCGAACGAACATTCTTCGTGCTGTTTTGCGTCCAATTTATAGGAAATGACGTCGGGTACTCGAGGGTTGCTGTCCTAAACAGTCGAAGGAACTCTCGCCGTCAAAAGTTTTCGTAATACGAGCCAACTAGTCCAGGCGGTCTCTTAGGAATATTCAAGAGTGAAAATTTCCAAAGTTAGACTTGTTCGTGTTATCTAAGTCTTGCGACTAGGAAAATGCGACGCGGAAACTCTCGCTCGATTTCTTAGGAATGTTTTAGCCCTATCACGAAAGTTAGGCGTCTCACGCGAATAGGGGATTATTTAAATGTCCGGTCGGGGTACCCGTTACAGTATAATGGTTGCATTCACTTTAGCGGATTACGCCTCGTACACATCTATAATAAACCAACGCTAATGTATTGAAATTGGTTTAATCTCCTGTTACCCACGTGTCATTAGACATCCGAGCGGACTTGTTGCATAATGCGCAGCAGATTCGATCGATGGAAACAATACGCGTACTTAATCCCTAATCGGATTCAAGGCTCATGTAGAACTCGACGATTAACGTATGTTTCAATAAACTTCATTCAGTTGGACTTAGCAGAAAAGTCCTGTTTGCTATCGCCTGTCAAGTAGCATTCATAACTAAAGTATATGTAATTGTGTTGCCGTCAACGTGTCAGTGTTCGTTGTCACTTAACTACATGATCATTGTTATAAAATAAGTCTCTCATATTAATTTGTTATGTTAACCTTTCATTACTTGAATGAACTGTCCAGAATACGCCTACCTTACAAATTCGCTAAATGCTATTTATATACATTATTATATTCAGCGCAAATTGTTTCACAATTTGAAAAACATTTTTTGTATTTTTATCTAAATGATGTATAGATTGAATATTATTAATTATTATTTAACCCTTTGAATAAAGGAGCTTTTTAACAAAAAAAAAACTTAAAAAGATTTTAATTTCTAAGAATTTCAGGGGTTGATAAATTCAATTTCTGGCTATAGAATTCTAAAATTGAACTCAGTTTTAGAATATTCTTGGTATCTCTAAATTTGAATGTAGTTCGAAAATATCGAATTTCAAAATGGTAATCTTCAATAAACGAGCACCTAATGTCACAGAGTTCGTAATTAGAAATTAAAAGTCAGTTTGGAGATCAGTACTAATTGTTTGCGTAACACCGATGAGCTTCAAATTAAATGAAACTGAAAACTGAAGCAGAGCTTGATATAACTGCGTAATAAAAAATCTCATAAAACTGAATTTTATGATAATTGGATTATCAGTTTTAGGGAATTTAATTTTTTTTTTAATTCTGTCTGGCATACTGGATCAACCATATCATTTTTCATTTTCAAGCTTAGATACGAATAAAAACATTATCAAATTGTCTCGTATCTATAAGTCAAAT
>Ga0157363_1003519_pt1 | contig 14175 bp, 6 predicted proteins | sample AttsexASBM1_FD_111477 | JGI IMG/M metagenome (GOLD analysis project Ga0157363, IMG submission 111477) | Fungus gardens microbial communities from leaf cutter ant in Ribeirão Preto, State of São Paulo, Brazil - Atta sexdens ASBM1 | ecosystem: Host-associated > Fungi > Mycelium > Unclassified ...
AATTAGATTGAAAAACTGCATTTCATATTCAGAATATTGAATTGAATAGTATTCATGTTGCACAGAAATTGTTGATATTATTTTTGAATTTAACTGAATTAAAAAAACCGTACTTTCTATTCATAATTCTGAAACGAGTAGTATTCACGATGCACAGAAAATGCTAATATTATTTTTGGATTGAAAAGCATAGAGATATGCTCTATACAATTCGTATAAATGAATAAAAATGTATTCAGGATTGAAAAGACATAGACATTTGCTTTATGCAATTCCTATAAATGAATAAAAATGCATTCAGGATTGAAAAGGATTTAACATTCATGAATCCGTATTTCTGAAAATTTAAATCCATTTTAATCCATTTCAATCCGTTCTCATTTGTTGGGTTAATCAATATGTTGAGACCTATTCGGATTATCTGGGTGTTCTCCGGGTGTTATATCACCCTTAACATTCGCTAAATAACAAGAATGGAGTAATACCATAGGAATTTGAACATAACCCTGAAAATAATTAATTAAGTCTCTAGAAATACGGAAGTCAATATGCTCAAAACACGAATGTTGTATATATATATATAGTATACAAAAAGGCGAAAACGTAAATCAAAAATGGGTACATAAAACGAAGTCGGGGCAATGCTCCTGTATGTATGTGTTTCCGATCCGCAGAAATTTATTTGCCTATTGAAATGTGTCTTTCTATGTTCCATTGGAATCAATGCATCCATTGCGCAATCAATGCAAGCTAATGACAAACGTTATTCTGATAGATCTAATAAAAATGATCTACGGGAAGACTTTTGCGATTGGTCAGAGCTATTTGCGCATTCCACAAATTCTGCTCAATCGGAAGACATAGGAAGACACATTTCAACGGAACGGAATCAGCGGAATAATACCACGACCAATCACGAACGTTCCGCCGAAAAACAGCACGAAATCTGATTAGAAAATATATTTCATTAATTACAATTTAATATTTTAGAGAACTCATAACAAAGTTATCAGCAAGTTAATTGCACAAACTATATATATATATATATATATATATATATATATATATATATATATTATTGCTTCAACTATTCAAAATAACGAAATATCGAGCACATTTATTTACGATCGACGAGATAATCCGTTTCGTTTTTACTGAATGGGACGGGTAAAAAAAATTGTTACGGAATGGAACTGGAACGGAAAGTCAATTCTACTCAGAAATTTGATCCGTCATTCAGATCCGTGCTTAATGGAACGGCACTCTAACGCGGAACGAGAGCGGAACCAATCACTGTACCAATTGCAGTTGGTGAGGAACGCTTATATTTAGTTCCACGTTACGTTATTCCGCTGCATAGTAGCCATTCTAAGAATTGACTGATCACAGTCGAGTATTTTTCTCTAATTCGATTGTAAGAAGCGAATACTCGAAGGTGATTGGTCAATTTTTACAGATTGCGACATATGCCATACGATTACGACCAATATAAACGTTCCCTAAAGCGGGGAGCACAGCATAACGTATGTTGTGTTATTATTTTTTATGTCTCATGTGTTATTATTTTCTAACGTGAGGCATAAGAAATTGAACCAAGAGTTTTTTATTTCATGAAAAGGAAGGAAACGAAGGCCTTCTATTAGTACATTTTCTTAAGCCGGTTCTACATTAGTTGCAAGCTGATCGCAAGTTTGTTGTGACAGCCAATCTGAAGTTTTTGAAATCAACGCTTTATATTGGCTGTCACAACAAACTTGCGATCAGCTTGCAATGTAAAACAGGGTTGCTAAGTTTCGGGAAATTTCCTGAGATTCAATGAAATTTAATGAATTGATAAGAAAACAGAATTTTAATCGAAATCTATTAAAATTTTTAAACTTTTCCAGTATTTAAGGAAAAATATCAAGAAATTTTATAATTTTTTTAAATACGAAAAAAAGTTACAACACAATTGTTATGAAATGTATAAAACTACATATTTTGCAACTACATGTGCGTAGAGATTCTCTAACGAATTTTAATAGATACTTATAGATGTCGCAGTCGCCACCTAGCGTATACAGAGGCCCTATTTTTGAACAAATATCGCATACAAAAATAATAATTGCATATACAATCATCAATCACAATCGAGAAACTGTCATTTTCATATACAAAAATTACTCACATGTCAAGAATAACGATCTTGATTTATTGATTGATTTTGACTTGATTTATTTTTTATGATTGAATTAGTGTATGTACATACATACATACATAATGATAATAAATTAACATATAATATAAAGTTCCTATTTCTATTAAGTAAATGTGATTTCAAATTTGATATTACTTTGTTAAGTTTGCTAAAAGTATATTTCTTTCTAAAAACGTCTAAAAATATTTTAATATATTTTAATTTGTTTTTAGTTATACAATTCGCAACATTATATAAATAATACTATATTTGTGTATTTGTGAAGTACTTTTATTATTAAAATAAAATAATTTGTTTACATTCCAGTTTGTGCCATTATTTACTAAACATATTGTAAAATAAAAAAATAATTTTTGGAAATTTTTTCTCAGGAATTTTGATTTTTCCCTAAATTTTTATAAAATTTTCTACTTTTTCAGAAATTTCTCGGGAATTTCTTACATTTTATTTTCAAGAATTTCTCGGGAAATTTTATTACAAATTTTAAGGAAATTATTTTTTTAGACTTGGCAACTTTGGTCACGTGTTTCCATATGCTACTTCGAATGTCACTCATATAAATGGGTTAGCAGCGATAAATTTTTGATTTTAAAAAATTTTAGTTAAATTAATTGTGTTGTGTAAAGTGCTGTAAAGTCTAAAATGTCATATCAAAAACACTATTATGATTGTACTGTCAAGTTGATGCGATTGTGCACAACAAAAATAAAACGGAACTATGACAAAATAGACTAATAGCATCTATGCATTAATGAATGTACAAATTTAAAAAAAATATATAAAACAAGAGATTTTGGATTGATCCTTTATTTGAAAGATGACGTGGATTGGAAACATGGAAAAAAAATTATTATTAAAGAATTATCAACGAATAACCGGTTATATTATATACTTCCATAAATCAATGAGTCGAAATGCTCTTTTCGTCTATGATCATTTCACGTATGCCACAATATATACAACAGCTATCTGAAAAATTCATGAAATTATCGCAAATAATAACGTAATAATTAAATAATATAATAATTAAATAATAATAAATAATAATAATTTAATAATATAATAATTAAATTGGTATAATGTATTAAGTAATCATAAAGAAAAATCGATATAAATAAAATTGGAAATAAAAATAAAAAATAATCAGAGTTAAATGAGACAAAATCGCAACAAATATTTATTGATAAGAAATTTGTGTTTATTTATTTATTTATTATGATTATTTAGAATACAGACACTATTATTATTTAGAATTATTATTATTTATATTATTATTTAGAATACAGATCACTAGGAAACCTGATAAAAATATATTTATTTGACACGTTTTTACTCAAAATGAAAGAATCTGGCAGAAAATGTGGTATGCTTCACGAAGCGAATTATTAAATGTTAGAGTTGGGCTACGTTCGGAAATATTACCCGAATGCTCTCACGTATCATTTTATCTTTGTCTTTAACATTGGATAATACACTCAGGTGACGTTTTCATTACGCAGTTCTAGTAACTATTCAGATAAGGAAAACTCGTTTTCCTAATCTGAATAATCGCTTCGTAAAACAGATTGTCGCATTTTTCTACTTATTACATTTTCTCATTTCAAATGGAAATGTAGTGTCTTGAATGAGTATATTTTTATCAAGTTTTGCAATGATATCCATATTCTAAGGCTACATTTTAAAACGTCCTCTCCAAAGAAAAAAATTTTACTCGAAATACTGTAGTATATAACGTTACATGTCTTATATATATTTCGAGTAAAATTTTCCTCAGAAAGGAATTTTGGAATATAACTTAAATAAATACTCTTATTATGTTTACATTCTGCTGTTCCACGTTTAAATCTTTGCATAGCAAAGCGATATCGCTAAAAGTTGGATGAATCCAAGTTTTGAACAGTGTTGCTGCCGATAAGAAAGTGGATAAATTGAAGAAGAATTCAGTCACGTGATCATTTATCACTGCAACATCAAGAAATTGTATCTTAAAGATATAATTATGCTATCATATGGTAGCCAGTTTTTATTGTCTCATTAGATTTTGTCAATTTCCGCTTATATTTGAATCACACTAATTTATCACACTATTTTAAGTGTATAAACGTATGTTATATTTCAGCATAATATATTTCAATATAAATATGAAATGAGCCTTAGATGAAGAATTGTTATAAAACAGTGATGCACATCTATTTTTACGTAGATTTATTACGTATATTTTTTGTAACAAATATCTAGTCGTAAACATGCGTAAACAGTCGTTTCAGAAGTTAAAGAAAGTTAGATAAAGGTTAAAGAAAGAGAAATAATGCAAATATATATCCTTCTCGCTCGCAAGATTTTGACAAAAATACCTTATAGTATGACTTTTATTATATAAGTAACTTACATGTGAATAAAAAAATTAAATTTACCTAATAATCTATATTTTAATTGTTAAAAGCAAATTGTTTAAAGTGAAATAATTTTTTTCAAAATTAATTTTTTTTTAAACTTGAGTTAATTCAATCTTAATTTAACTTTCATTAAGTTAATTTTTTATTCTTTCAACTTTTAATTTAATTTTATTAATTTTATAAGTTATTAACTTTAATTTAATTTAGTTAAAGAAAACATTAACTTACTCAACTCTAATTATATCCAAACTCGATATTATACAATCTTTTGATTTCATATTTAAAATAAATATAAAATTTAGCTAAGGCCATCAAATAATAGATTAATAAATTTTTTATTTGAAATATAAAAATGGATTAATTATTATATCATAAAAACGACTGTTAAACTGTACTACATAAATGTTACAAAAACTTATATTTTTATATTATTATTATTATATTAACAATTAACAAAAAAAGAAAATTACAGTTTTGTAATATTTCTGGAATATTACTGACATCTTGCAGGCATATTGTTAATTTACATTTCTGTAATATCTTTACAATATTACATTGCATTCAATCTGCTGTATGGGTGGTAAGATTCTAATCCAGCTAATAAAACAAGTATCGTATGCAACAACTTTTAAGATGCCTTTTGCTGATCTCGATGCTCATTTTCGATGTCAATTTTGATTACCTATTTTGACGCAGAAAATGAGCGTCGAGCATCAACATGAAAATGATGACATAAAAAGGCACCTTTAGTTACGAATATATCATACCCAATTGCATTATGGATTACATCATAATCTATGATCTGTATGCCGGTTCATTGCACAACGCTTTTTTATTGTCAAAACTTAATTTTTACGCGAAAACGCATCAATTAAGTGTATTTTTATCAAAATTTAAGATGATCGGGATATTCCTCACACATTCCCTTCTTTTGAAGTTATCGAGTTAGAATACGTGTATAATATACAGAATATTATAGAGAAGAACAACATAACCTATACTTGAACAAAAGAGGCGGACACAACATCCGGAATTTAAACATTAATAATGCCGGTCAGTTATGTGATCGCGTTTAAAGTGTTTCCATAAAATGTCAGAAAAATTTAATTTTAAATTCTTGCATTTTTTTTAAAGAAGAGTGCTAGAAAAACAAGGCGTCAGTTTTTGGCAGAAAAGGCAATGACGCAGCGACTATTGATAAATAAAGCAAATGCCTTAACAAACCCTTTGGAGACTTTGCATAAGTTCCACGAATATATCACGAAAGATAATAAAATGATCAAGCTTGCTTGCGTTAAGGCAAAGGATGCAACATCAGATTGTTTATCGTGGATCTTAGATATTATGGAGAGGAACATGAAGAAAATGTATGAACAATCTAGTTGGGGCTGGAACGCAACTGAGAAACAGACGGAACTAACAGAAGAAATGGCGTGGTACTTGGTAGCATCGTGTGATGACAAATTTCTTGGCTTCTCACACTTTCGATTTGACATTGACAATGGCGATGTGGTATTATATTGGTATGTATATTTCCATTGCCTATATTCTTATACATACGTGAGTACTTAATAAAAAAATTAAATTCTAATGAGTTTATTTCCTCTATTACGAATAACGTCTGAAATGTTTATCACTGGATTGCTGTCTGTGGAATTTAATGCTAAATTCCACAGACAGTAATCTAATGAAGCATAAATATACATCAACATAAAAGTATATATTATTTATTTAATAGAGGCAACATTATTTTATACTAAAAGTTTATTTTTTATATTATGTATTCACATGGGCATTCACACACATGCATACATATAAGTAAATCCGACTGCAAAATTTCCACATGATGTTTTGGATAATGCCAATGTCATTAGTGATCATCTGCTACAATACAAAAATAGAATCAATAGAGTGATTGCCAAAGTCGTAGCTTAGAACAACATAAAAGACATTAAGTAAAAAATGTCGCAACCACTTTGTTTTGGTCTTACTAAAATTAGTAGATTCTAAAGTTGGAACCTATGTTAATATTATAGGATGATTCCTTTCCCTTTATGCATAGATTTAAATTAAATATTAAAACATAATTATTTCGATTTTCAACTTTACTTAAATTTTTGTATAAAAAGCTTATTAGTATCTAAAAAATCATAAGAGCATTTTGAAACCTGTAAGAAGTTAACTTCTCCCCTCCCTCCCCCACTTTTGGAATTAATTAACTTATTTCGAGAATTGTGCTGAATTGTGTTAGGTTTGTGCTACATTATGCCTGAATATTAAAGTCAAAATACGAAAAATATGTTAGAAAATAAAAAAAAAAGATTTTTTAGGCCAACTTCCTTTGTAGTTTTTTTCGATTTTTATGATTGTGCTAAATTATGCTAATATTGTGCCAAAGTGATACCTTTAAATAATGACAACAATAGAAATTATAATAAAATTTTTGACAACTTGGAAGAAAAATAACTTACATAGTAATCAGTCATTCAAATACCATAAAGTTGCATATCTAAGTTGTGCTAGCCCTTTTTTTTTAAGGTGACAAAAATCTGACCTTCAACAAGGATGGAAATCTCCGAAGGAGACCATCCCACCATGAAGACGAAGACACCTTCAAGATTGGCCTAATCTCACTAGTGTAAGATTCGATGCTCTTGTCCTCTGAAGAGGAGATCCAAGGACATTGGATCTCATATACTCACTAAAAACCTCATCACTGTCGTCTGGCAGACTAAATGGGGAAGAGCCTGAAATCATCGATCGGCATTCTTTCAGTTTGCCCTCAATCTATGGCACCCGTCACCGCTTTTGCCAATTTAGCTATCTTGTCGCGGAGGATCGATGGTTGCCCCGCGCTCTTGAATCATCAGTAGAAACTTAGTGTTGTTGCCGTCGCCTCCCCCCCCCTCCCACCCCTTATGGGGGGACGATGGCCGTTGCACCGATCTCCCTGCGAGACTGGTAAAAACCCTCCTCTCATCTTTCTCTTTCGACCTATCACATCATAATATTATCGCAAAAGGAAAAGATCATCTTTCAGTTCCCGTCCCTCCTTAACCATCTTTTGGATGAAAGGGACAGGTCATCGCTTATCTTCTCAGTAAGGGTACAGCGCTCCACGAACTATGCTGGACATTATGCCAGCGTGTGGAGCGTCGTATCCATCCTGGTGCCACAATGATGATACCGGGGTGTCTCTACCTATACGGTGCAGAAATTCCCCGAAGTATCCATAACTGGAGAGTATCTGTACTATGTGGCAGACCGCCCCAGGCTCGGTCCGCTCATTGCTTGAGACATGGCTAGATTACCTCGAAGATCCGGCGGCTAGGGGAGACAGGGTTAGGAGTAACTTCTCCCACTCTTTAATAGTCCTCTCCCTTTCGCGAGTTGTGCTAGCCTAGCACAAGTCAGCACAATCTTAAAAATTCTTGACACAATGATATTAAGGGCCCTTTATTCTTACGTGCGGACTTTGGCGCTCGGCTTTTTTATTCAATAGTTTTGTAATTTTTCGACGTCGACAATACTGTATACAAGGAAATCGTCGAAGTTGTTCCTCGCCGATTTTGATGAGCTTTGGATATGTTGTAGAGTATAAAAAATATTAAACCCATATTTTTTATCATAGCATATCTCAAGGTTAGGGGATGAAACACTCCCTCGAAAAAATGGATTTTATTGTTTTTAGCAAATATCTTAGAAAAAAATTTGAATACATAAAAAAAAGTGAATACATCATTATACTATATAGAACAGAGCTGGGATTTAGTTGCACATTTCGACTCGATTTCATTGGCGACACCCACTATTCCCCTCTTGCCGCGCATTGCCTAGCAATGAATCGTCGGATGCTTATAATCAATGCGCGTACTGCTTCATCTCAGAAGCATTCCTACTATTAATTACTATACGACTGGAACTGATGAATCTCCTTCAACTTAAATAATGAATAAAAACTTTTTAGAATAATTTTAATAATTGAAAATATTTTTATTATTAATATTAATAATATTAATAATATTAATATTAATAATAATAATAATAATAATAATAATAATAGATATTAGTGTGTACATTTCTTATATTGTCGATTCTCTTTCTATATATATATTAGGTGTAGTAAAAAGAAATCCATTATTTTTGCATGAAATTGAATGGAAAAATAATGTATTTCTTTTTATTACCTAATATATATTGCAAAAATTAATTATTGTTATTTTATTATGAGCATAAGTTCTAGAGCACAAGTTAAAAATTTTAAATAAATATATTATTATTAAATGATTGAAAGCTATATACATATATTAATAATAATAATATAATACTATATTATTATTATTACTATTAATATTAATAATAAAAATATTTTCAATTATTAATTTAAAATTATTTTAAAAAGAAATTTTAATTCATTATTTAAGTTGAGGGAGATTCATCAGTTCCATTCGTATAGTATAGTTAATAATAGGAACGCTTCTGAAGCGATATGCGTTGTTTATAAGCATCCGATGATGCTTATAAACAAAGGCAAGAAAAAAACAATGGATGTCGCCAATGAAATCGAGTCGAAATGTGTAACTAAATCCCAGCTCTACAACATCCAAAGCCCATCAAAATCGAGATGGCTACGACAAGGTTCTCTTGTGCTGGCTTAGCCCAAATCAGCACAACTTTCAAAATCCTCGGCACAATATTAAGGATATTTTACTCTTGCGCGTGGCTTTTGGCGTTCGGCTTTTTTGTCTATAATTAAAAAGTGACGATCAAATCAATTACCCTTATCGTACCGAGGACTGAAGGTTGTATCGACTTGTGCTAGGTTAACGCATTTCAGATATGCAATTTTATGATATTTGAATAGCTGACGCGAATGTATCATTTTTATTCTGAATTGCTAAAAATGATTTTTTATCGTAACTTCTATTATTGTCATTATTTGAACCACTTTTGGCCAATAATAATATTAGCACAATCTAACACAATGAAAATTGAAAAAATTGTGAGAGGCTGGTTTAAAAAATCGTTTTTTTTTTTAATTTTCTAACGTATTTTTCATAACATATTTTGACTGATATTGAGGCATAATGTAGCACAAATCTAGTACAATTCAGCACAATTCTTAAAATAAGTTAGTTCCTTAAAAGTGGGAGGGGGGGGGGGAGTACTTCTTACAAGCCATTTTAAAGAGAAAACTTTGACGGTCTTTTTTTTTGTTTTTTTTTACGAATATCGTGGATTACTCCATATGTCTTTTATGAACAGTCAATATAAAAAGTCAATATATATTTTTTCTTTAATGTTGAATAACTCTCGGTGAAGAAAAATCTTATAACGCTCAACAAAAAAGCAAATTAAAGGTAATGATTTACGCTTTCGAAAGATATAAGCTGTATTTGTGTCCGATTCCTTATTGCGGCACGAAATTTTGCAAGATTCGTAAAAAATTTCGAAATTTTATGGATTTTGTTATAATCATATATCTCTATAACAATTTATCAAATCGTTATTAGAGTAGAGATCTGAAAAATAAAGATTTTAAGCTTCAAAATACTTTTTCTACATCTCACTGTGACCATTTCATTCTGCGTATATCTCATTCTGACCATTTTTGTAAAAGTTACACTTATTTCAAATTTATCCATTTTTTGGAGACACGAGAGATGATGTTTTAATTTCCACGCGTAGTGTATACAGGATATCCCGTAAGTTTTTGCCAACTGTTTTTGTATAAATATAATAATAATATAATAATAAATATAATAGACTGAATCGAAAAGTCCTCTACCATTTTGCAATTTTCGCAATGATTAACGAGATTTAAATTACTATAAATTGCCGAATGTTGGTCTTCAATAATTTTTTACTCAAATACTATCAACTTTATAGAAAAATAGCAAGAAACAAAAATTGTTTATTTTCTTCTCATAAAGTTATGAGAATTTTTTTCAGAATTTTTTAATATCGTATTTTCTTATGTTGATAAAAATAAGAAAATACAGTATTAAAAAATTGATAAAAAATTATGAAAAAATTCATAAAGTTCTATGAGAAGAAAATAAATAATTTTCATCTCTTGCAGGTTTTCTGTAAAGTTGATAGTATTTGAGTAAAAAATTATTGAAGGCCAATATTCAGAAGTTTTTAGTAATTAATATCTTGTTAACTATTGCGAAAATTGTAAAATGGTAAAGGACTTTTCGACTCAATTTAGTGCGCTCTATTTATACAAAAATTGGCAAAAACTTACGGAACATTCTGTATATATAAAAGTATACTTTATGCAGTTTTATTATATATATAGTATCAAAATTTGGAGTTTTGTGCTCCTACGCAATGTGTCAGAATATTTGATATCATTAAATGTTTTCTAGCTACTCAAATAATCATAATTGCAGAATTGATTTGAGAGAATAATTTTAATATCAGTGAAACAAATACCAACAGCCACGTGTACAATCTAGATATAATCAATTAGCGATTGATCGACAATTATATGAATTATATTCTGAGAATAAAATATTGAATCTAATAATGTGCATATTGTAATGAATCTAGTAATGTGCATTTGATGTACAATATTAACAGTTTTTTATCAATCTTAGACGCAAGATTGCAAACTTATCTGAATAATATTAAATGCTAGTCTGTCTTCGCCTGTGAGCTCATTGGAGGCCGTCGAAAAAAGGGAAGATCGGAACAAATTCTGCTAGTATCGCAAATATGATGTTCGCGCATCTGTTGAGCTATTCTACATACTACAGGAATCAAATAAAAAAATCAAACATGAAATGTAATTATTTCTAACATATAGTATTATAAAGAAAACACGAATTGCGTTAAGCGAATCAATCTTGGGGCTTTTACGAAAAAGCGACAATTTGATTGACTACAATCGGCTACACGATCAATAGATTGATTCTCAGCAAATGAAAATGGATTGAAATGAATTGAAATGGATTCAGATTTTCAGAAATATTGATTCACAAATGTTAAAATGAATGCTTTTCAATCCTTAATGTACTTTTATTCATTTATGGGAATTGCATGAAGCATATCTCTATGCCTTTCAATCTAAAAATAATATTAGCTTTTTTTGTGCATACACAACACATTGTAAATACTGTTCAATTCAAAATTTTGAATAAGAAATACAATTTTTCAATCCAATTGCATTCAATTGAATCTAATTGAATCCAATTAAATCAAAAAAAAATATTCTATTCACTATTTAAAATACGCATTCGAATAGAAATAAATTTCAATCCATTTTAATCCATTCTCGTTTGCTGGGTTTCTGACATTCTAGTATTGACCATAAGATTAGAAAAAAAAATTCTAATACTTTACTATTAAGTTCTTAGAGTGTTGTTCCATGATAATCAGCATTTTGGAAAACGGAATCTTGGAAAAATAATAGAGTGGGGATCATCTGAATTATTTATGCATTACTGTTTATCTATAAATATACGTTAAATACAAAATTATCGAAATTGAATTTTTATACGTATAAAAGAAATTCATTATTAATAAATAATTGTTCGATAGGTATTCATTAATATATAAGTATTCATTTTTCCAGTATATAAATATAACCATTGAGGAATGTATAAAGGAATATATAAAATTGTGTGTTTTTGTCGGTCCGAAATTTTTGTTGGCCATGGATCAATATTTCCGAAATTGTGAAAAATTAAAAAATTTATTTTAAATATTTTATGAAAAAAGATAATTATTATATAGTAGAAGAATCCGTAAGAAAATAAAATTTCGATATTTTTTTTTATTATAACAGAAGATAATGAAAGAAGACGATTTGAGATTTGAATAACAGTCCGTTTTCCGAAAAAATCTCTTCCAGTCATGAAAATTTTGGGCGACAAGCACGCAATTTTATTTGCAACGATATAAATGATTATATTTATATACTGGAAAAATGAATACTTATCGAACAATTTATAATGAATTTCTTTTTACATGTATAGAAATTCAATTTCGATAATCTTGTATTTAACGTATATGTGCAGATAAACAGTAATCCCATAATAATAATTCTGATTGGCTGAATCTTCATTATATTTTTCGAGATTTCGTTTTCCGAAATCCGACTGTCATGGGACAGCACCCTTAGTATATTTCCCAATCCATCAGAGAAATCATTGAAACTATACAAATAAATAGATTTGAAATGTATAAAATAATCGTAAAAATAACTATTTAAATTGTTGTGGCAAAATGTAATATTACTGTTAACATTACAGATGAGTGAAACTAACATCGTACTAATTCATTACCGGGAAAGAAATAACTATAACAATAGTAACGTATTTATTTTTTTTTTTTAAAGAACTTTTTTTGTATGTATTTTATGTAAGATTACGTGCACACACGTAAAAAATAACATTTACTATGTAGAAAAAATTAATTATTTATGTATATGTAGCTACGAATTACAATTAGAATCATCGACCAGGCGCAAGGGACTTGGTCGCTTTATGATGTCAACTCTGGAGTCCATGGCATATCATAATCAAATGATGAAAGTTGTTTTAACCGTTTTTAAACACAATTCGTCAGCAATACAATTTTTCTACGCTCTTGGGTAATGAATTTTTTTAACGCTATTATAAATATACAGATTAATATGATTGTTTCTTGCCTTTAGATTGTTTCTTTGCTAGATCTAAGTGTAGGAATCAATCATATTAAAGAATCACTGAGCATTCACTGATCAGTTTTCTCTTCTGAACACAGCCAATGAGAACCATGTGCCCATGGCTCGTTTAAACATTTGAGTTTCTTTATATTATATTTTCTACACTATTAACATTAGTTCTTAAAGCGTATTCTTCATAAAAATCGATCTAGATTTTTTTCTTTTTTTACCTTGTTGAGACCTTATACATTTCATTTAAATAATTAGGTAAATTGCTAAATTAAAAAAAATTAAAAAATAAAAACAACTATTGCATTTTTTAATTATTCAAGCAGGAAAAATTGATAGATTAAAAGTGTTAGTAGTATGTTTGGAGGATAACTGAGTTTAAAACATGATGAATTTCATATTTTTATTATTGGGAGTACAAATTAGTTCGGTCCGTTTCCCTAAAGATGGCTCCAATTATTGTGAATGATTCATAGTGACAGTTAATTTTGGCGGTTTCAGAAAGGTTAAACATCTGCTAATAATCTTCAGTTTATATCGCTTTGAGTTTCATACAAAAACTTTGATTTTTACTGTATTTGAGATGTCGAATTTTGTGTTAATCAAGCAGCATTTGCGGGAGCAAGTTTTGATTTTCTGCTTTAATTGGAAGAAAAGTGCGGCTGAAGCCCATCGAATGTTTGTCGAAGTTTATGGTGACACTGCTCCAACTGATAAATCACATAGGGAATGGTTTCGATGTTTCAAGGATGGAGATTTCAGCGTTGAAGACAAGCCTCGCTCTGGACAGCCAAAAAAATTCGAAGACAAAGAATTAGAGGCATTACTCGAAAAAGATTAGAGTCAAACGCAAGAGGAGCTTGCAGAATCATTGAGGGTAACTCAACAAGCCGTTTCTGTACGATTGAGAGCCATGG
>Ga0157363_1003520_pt1 | contig 14173 bp, 12 predicted proteins | sample AttsexASBM1_FD_111477 | JGI IMG/M metagenome (GOLD analysis project Ga0157363, IMG submission 111477) | Fungus gardens microbial communities from leaf cutter ant in Ribeirão Preto, State of São Paulo, Brazil - Atta sexdens ASBM1 | ecosystem: Host-associated > Fungi > Mycelium > Unclassified ...
AGCCATATTCAAAATTAATAATAATTAATCACTATTTTTATCAGTATTAAATTGGATTTCTGCAAGAGTGCTCATTTTAGAGATATAAAAATCTGATTATGAAAAAAACATTAAAATCCTAACATTTATTAAAAACAAACTCTGTGTGTGCGCGCGCGCGTGTGCGTGTGTGCGTATGTGCGTGTGCGTGCGTGTGTGTGTGTGTGTGTAGAGTATTATTTTTACAATTGCCTATTATTGTAATAAAAACAATTTTTAATAACTTTTAATAACATAAATTTTATTGGTATAATTTCGTCTGGGAATCAAACTTAGTTCCAAGTATTCTAAAAATTGCATGTTGATTTGAGTTCTTAAATTAGCTAAACTTTAATAAATTTTACTTTATATTAGTAACGCCAAGTTAATATTAGTACTATTCCGATCGAGAAATTCCAACTCATTAATCTGACGTTCCTAAGATTTTTCATTCGTTCGCAGATGATCAGCAGCCATCGAGAAGGTCCAAGCTGGGCGACCGCGCATCTCGCTCAGATGACCACACAAATGGAGAAGGAATCATCATCGCCGGCGCCGATTTCATCTGCGGTAGCGCCAACGGCTCCGCCTCTTCAGGATCTCGATGCCCCGCTGAACCTCACCAAGCCGAAATCGACGTCCTCGGGCGCCACGGCCTCTTCTTCGTCGCCCGGTAGTGACTCGCACTCGACCGGTGCCGGAAGCAGCGGCCAGCAAGAGCAACCATTAGCGGCGACCGCGCCCAAACTCTTCCCGCCAGGACTGCCGATACCGCGGAATTACCTGCCGACGCTTCCTTACGCCGGTCTACCACCGCATCTCAGCACTCTGTCTTCGCCGAGTGAGTAAAACATTCGTGATCATTCACTTTAATCGCTTGGCGTGAGAGCAGAATAAAGCCTGCAGGATTACACCGGCTGTTGAAGAGCGGTGAAGTCGAGTATCGTGTCGAAATGACATTTCGCGGATATTCTGGAGAGATTGTTGCTATTCACAACGGTTAATTATCTTTATGCGATATACGTGTACGCTTTCACTACAGCGCATTTCGCAAATTGCGTACCTATTATAATCGACCGACCGTTCGTGAATTCATCCGAATTACCGCAATTAAAGTAACGCCCGTTGTTGCGATCCGAGCATTACCAGGACTCGTGCTTGCGCCGATTACGCGACGCGTTCGTTCCCGCGGAACAATTGCAAATTGCCGATTGCCGTAAATGGATTCCAAGAGAGAAAGGTATGGTTGGTACCTTCCAGAGTATGCGATTTCATGCCGGCGGTGAACACTTAATCATCTTCGAGCAGGCTAGTTTTCCCGATTGTCCGCGGCCGGAGTTTTTTTTCCACGGCTGTTCGCCGACCGGAGAACCTGTTTCACTTGCCATCTGGTTTTTGCCACGAGTACCGGCATACTCATAATCAACGATGCGTAACGCGATTCCACCCGATAAGGGCCGCGCGACGCGCGATTCGTATAAGCGAGGAAGGGAAGAAAATCCGTAAGCCGTCATTGTAATGTCAAGAGCAAATCTCTTCGTGTAATCGCCGCGCGTTATTTCGTTCGCAACATACATGGAATACTAAAAAATGTGTCTGAACTTCGGGATTGTGTTAAAGATCCGGTAGCAAAAAAAATTCCTGCAAACAATTTTGAAAATAATATTTATTTTACAAGCGCAATCGAACGACAGCTCTTTGCTATTTCTTTTCAGAGGCTATATTTCTTTCTATTTGAAAAAATTCTAATGTCTATGATACATTAATCCTCCGCAGTTCATATGAAGATTTAAAGATTTTTTGATTTTAAATTATTTTGCTGATTCTGCCTCAAAATTGATATGTAAAAAAATTAAGAAACGTTTTAAGTCACATAATTATACAGTTGTATTTCTAAATATTAAAAGAATATATCAGAATATATTCTTTCAAATTTTTTTAAAACTAATTTCCATTGAAAAATCGCAATTCAGGTAGTCTGACTAATCATCAAAAAAATTGTCGAAAGTATCCACCGACTTTAAATATGATTATAAAAAAGTATTAGAACTACTTTGCTTATTTCAAAGTTTAGAAGTTCGAAACAACTGGAGATGAGGATAAATTAAAAACCTGTATTAAAATATAAAACTTTTACACAGAATATTTTTTCATAATTTTGAAGATATTCGATGAAAATGAAAAAAAATCCGTTATTTTTGAGAGTTATTGGTTGTTATAACTTTCAGGTAAAAAACGGGTTATTAATATTGTTAATATTTTTTGATATTTTATAATAGTCTACAACATGCAAAGTGCTCAAATCAAAATCGATGAGAGAGTTTCGACAGTTTTTTTGTAAATGAAATTCGGAATAGCTGCGAAGGTCTAAATAATAAAACTGACGAAATAAAGAACTAACATAAGACGCGAAAAAAATCAGAAACATCACATTCTCTGCTCTACGTCTTTGTTTTTTAGTACTTTATACATCTTACTCTATATATCTTAAAAGATATCTGTAAAGTATATCTTAAAAACGTGAATTCTTCCGTTTTCGTATCTCTTACGCATCTTTCACTCCGTTTCTCTGGTAACCCGTTACAGTGGGCAAGGTAATGGCCAAAGACGAGGCCGGCGGACCGGGAGGATCCGTGGCGGCCGCTGCGGTCGCGGCTGTGGAAAAGCACTTCGCGATGCATGGGCTGTACGGATTGCCATCGAATACAGGTGGGATGCCACCGTCGGCCCAGACTCAAAGACCGATCAAGCATTCTGGCTCTCGGGAGGAACCGCCTCAGGAGGAACAGGATTTTCTCTCGACGCCTCACAGTAAGTGGACGTGGAGAAACGAGCGTCGCGTTAATCGCGAGACGGATCGCGAAGTAGATACAAAGAACACTTAATATAGTTTCAAACGTAGCGTACATTTTTTGACAAATGTAGAATCTTCAGATCTTTCAGACTTTTTTGAAATAATGCGATAGTGTGTCATAAATTCAAGTCGAAATCAAGTTAAAATCAAAAATGAAAGAAATGAGATTAAATGTGCATATAAGCATGTAAAAATTATAATAATTTAGTATTATGTAAATTCTTTCTTTTTCTTTTTGAGAAAAATATAAACAATATTGTAAGGTATATATAATATTTATTATAACGATTGTACAATATTAGTGCTATGCATAATAGCCTTCCACGTAACGTCGCATATCTCGTATATATGATATATTCGGTTTTGAAATTGCAGTGTGGCGAGATCCGGGATATAAAGTAGCGGAAGACATAACGGAAAAAGGTAAGCATTTCTATGAGTAACGATTAGACTACTATTACGCTCTTGTTTTGAGAGCGCCAAGTGACGCCCTCGCGAAATCAGATTCGTTTCTCACGAGAGTATCGTGAATCTCGACGACGATGTGACATCTAACGCCCCGTCTCTCTTTCTCTTTCTCTTCAGCTAAAATGGTGAGGCAGCAGAAAAGGGAGGGTGAGAACAAGCCACATATCAAGCGACCTATGAACGCATTCATGGTGTGGGCCAAGGACGAACGTAGAAAGATCTTGAAAGCCTGCCCAGACATGCACAACTCGAACATATCGAAAATTCTCGGTAAGTATACCCGATCCATACACGTCACTCGCACGATTACAGTTAATGCTTTAACTATAACGATTTTTCTAATGAATGTAATTATGAAATAATCGTTCCCTTTTAAATTTTAAAAAAATTATCGTTCTCTTTTACTTCTAAAGTCATTATACAACTTAAAAATGTGTTTTCGAATTAGTGCCATGAATTTAGTGAGGTAATGATTACTCTATCAATCATCAAAAGTAACTAACTTAATTTTACAGTCCGTCCGTCAATAGTACTTGTGTTCTTCTTAAAAAATTTTCAAAAAGATACATAATATCTTCTACAAAAGTAACACATTTTGAGCATTTTGTAAATAAGAATATTTAGGATAGCCTTTTACACAGAGAACATTTAAAGTTAAGACAGTTTTACAGTTTACAAATGTTTTAGTAATTTTAACTCATCAAGATAAATATAAATTGTTGGTGATATTTCGAATTCTGTTACATTTGATGAATCATTCTGGTTTATCGTAATTTTGTATGATACCAAAAAGAATAGTATTTTAAGGATTCTGAAACAAAAAATGACCAAAGATTCTATTTGATCATATTTTTATATTCTTCTTGCTGATATTATTTAATTAATTTTCTATTGTTGAAAAATAATTTTCCACTTTTCTGAAAAATTCAATTTTTTTAGCTGTATTATTTTTTAGTAGTAACGATATATTCTTTAAGAAAACCTTTTATAATTATACCTTTAATTTATCTACATTAGTTTACTTAAATTATATAATTATATATATCAATTATTTATATCATAAATTTATTAATCCATCAATGTGATACAAATATAAAATTTCGCAAATATGTGCTAAAACTCAAAAATAATATAAATCACAAGCAGAGAATACAATGAGAAATTGTTCGATACATTTGATTTAATTTAATTTATGTGAAAAATTATCAAAGAACGTGAAACGTGTTCCACTTCAACATGTATTCTTTATATCGGTACAGGCGCCCGGTGGAAGTCGATGTCAAACTCGGAGAAACAGCCATATTACGAGGAACAATCACGGCTTTCGAAGCTGCACATGGAAAAGCATCCAGACTATAGGTACCGACCGCGGCCAAAGCGCACGTGCATCGTGGACGGTAAAAAGATGCGTATCTCCGAGTACAAGTCGCTGATGCGGCAGCGGCGACAAGAGATGCGGCAGTTGTGGTGCCGTGACGGCGGCACTGAGATGAACTTTTTGTCACCGGTAAGTGCCGATATGACTGGCACGCAACATCATCCGGGCACGGGCGCCGGTCCGTCGGCGCGACCATCGGTCTCGCCGCCGGCGACGATGCTGAACGGTGGTGGCGGTGCTGCCGGCCCAAGTTCGGACCATCCTTCGTTCTACTATCCACAGGACAGTCTGTCGCCTACGGACATGATGAACTTCTCACCCGAAAATTCTGGCTCGATCGGCGGCTACGACGCGAGTCCACGGCACCACGATGAGGATTGAACCGCAGCTCCGGGTCAGCCACTTTGGCCGCCCGGAGCATCATCGTCATCATCGTCGGCAGTGGCAGCGGCAGCGGCAGCCGCAGCGACTGCAGCGGCCGCGTCTACGTCGAGGCTCGCTTACGAACTCTTCTGGTAATCGGAATCATCCGTCTCAGTGTGACAACGTCGAGGTGTCATGTGCGACACCGATTGTGAACGCGCGATCGCAGGAACATGTCCGCGAACTGCGCTTCTCTGCACGACGGAGTGAACTGGAAGAGGATACTACTTCTCGGGGAAAGAAGAGTCGGGCGTCTCGAAACCTCTCGCCGGAGGTTGTGATATAACGTTCTATTTCTGTGCCATCGTACGCGAAACGCGAAGGACCTATCCACGAAGTAAAAGCGCGAGAGCATCTCCGTCGCGACGTCGCTCTATCGTTAATCTTTCTTGCTCTTCGGTATAAACTTATTGAAAAAAAATGCTGGTGTGTTCGCTATACGTAATCTTTACATCAGTTAGTTTGATTTGTATCGAATATTTACGCGGATCTCGATACACGACAAGCTTATATTGATAAGCTGTCATATTGATAACAATTTCTTTAAATTCAGCAAATATTTTAACATTTAATCATCTGACATCCAATTCATAGTACTCATTTAAAGCCTTAGCACATACAGAAACTTAAGATGTAAGACTTAAGCAGTAAGAAATCAACATATTGGATTCGCTACTGCTTACATTATGGTCTAATAGTCTCTATTGTGATTGATCGATTTGCTTATTGCTTAAGTTTTTTTATGTGCCATAGTCTTTAAGAAGACAAAAACAAGAAAATCCAATTATTTTCTTGATTTGAAGTTTTGAATAAGCGTTGTGTAAGCTCCAAATAATTTATATCAAATGGAGCTATATTCAATAAAATTGTTTTCCGAAAACTGTGATTTGATTTTCATATAAATTTATTCATTGTTTATATCATTCTATTTATACTTTTAATATCTCGTAAAAAATGGCTGATTTTATTTTTAATGCTTGAAAAATTGTATTGTCTTTGCATATAAAAATTATTATACATGATTGAATTAGTACTTTTAGATAATACACGAGATTAGAGAAAACCGATATTTATATAAAAAGACTTAAAATTAGTTTGTTTTAAAATTGTATTTATATAATATCTCTTAAAGTGAGATTGAATATTTAAAAAAAATATACATCTTTCATTTTAATATTAACGTTCATATATCCAAAGCTCATTAAAATCAAGGGAAGGGATGCCGAAATAGTTGAGTTTGTTTTCTTTGTAAATTCTTTATTTTCAAAAATTTAATCGATCTATTTTCGTGTGTATTATTTTGTATGTCAATTTTCGGATTTCTTTCATCGCTGCACAATACAACGCAATTTCGAGACAATGTATCAAGATCCGGGTGTTTATCTGTTCCCATATACGATGATGGCCGCAGTTCGTAAATTGTTCTTATGTAAAATGTTTTGGTTGCTCGCTTTTGTTCAATCGAAATTCTTAAGCGAACTCTTCCGAATGCATTGAAAAAGCGATCCAAACTGAAACAACGGGACGTCGTAAGATTTTAAAAGACAACTGTTAGACATCCTAATCTTTCGCATGTCTCCTATGACATCTTTTGTTTGGTAACTTGCTTCTGCATTACACGGGCGACGATTACATGGAGGACGATTTCTCTTACGCACATCAGCGGTATTCCCTATATATTCTCCTGCATCGTAATCAAAACTGCAGTCCGGAACTTCCTTATAAGCACACAATATTTCTAGAATGTTATATAAATATTATTTATCTGTTTTTATACTGTTTTAATATTTACATAACACATCTAAGAAAGTTGTGTCTTATATGGTCACGGTAGACTTCGACCATCGTTAATTAACGTGTAGAGATAATGATTAGAGATAACCGGCATTGAATTAGCGGCCAAAAATCAAGCAGCTTGTTGTAATTCAGTCCCTACATTCGGCGTGTGTGCGCACGGAGCGTGAGGCGAGAATACGTGCATATGTACGCATAATTTTTATAATAAGACAATCGCGCGCTGATTCGGATGCGCAACTCGTGCCGGTCTCCTTATCGGAATTGGATACGTAGCCGATATCACGTACACGTTGCGACACGATGCATGGCCAAAAAGTCTTGTTCCTATTTCTCTTAGCATGTATGTATGTATGAGACTGACGATTTGGCCGATTTCCGGATGATCATATCAGGGAAAAAGAAACGAAAAGAAAGAAGAGAAAAAAAAGAAAAAGAGTAAACGAATAAATAGAAACTGGTCTATCTCGCAGCATCTTCCGCAACGATCGCACGCGTTCAAACGCGTAGACGCCGCACGTGGCAATCTTATCTTGCGACCGCCAGTTGTTTGAATGTTTCCATCATATACATAAAACAACTGCGTTCGACGCGCCGAACGAAAGGTCGGAACAGAGTGAGAAAAAGCTAGAAGCTAATCGCTCGCGCGATTAAATCCCGGTACGTAGACGCGTGACGGGCTTCTCATTTAATATAAATGCCTAGTACTTATAGTATTTTCACCGTTAATTTATTGACCCTAATGTAAAAGCGGCGACAGCCGAGACGGTAATAGTCGACTGAGTGGCAGGGGGCGAAAAGGGGCGAGAGGGCATAATAAAGAGGGTTGAAATGGGACGAACACATTGGGAATTAGCGGATTATCGATATATTAGTACAACATTACGGTAAAAACGGTTATGGTTGCGGAAGGAATTATAGCGTTATTTATCGAAAGATCAGCGCATCTGCGAATCTGATCACCATGCTCGACACGTCGCCTCTATTTTGGTAGGGGCGCGTCACGCGCTTCTCCGTCTTCGAATTACATTTACGAATGTGGGGGAGATTGCGGTGCATGAGTGGGGAAGGGGGGGAGAGTAAGGGAAGATATCGACGGAGACCTCACGTAAGTCGATATGAAAAGGCGAACATAATTGTAGCTAGGCAGTAGTCTATGGGATGATCGAACAGAGCGATATAATGATTTGGAGCTTGATGTGATATAATACTTATGTGCCAAATAGCGTTTTCGCGGGCGGGGGGTTAATCAAAAAAAAGGAAAAAGAAGAAGAGAGAGAGAGTGAGAGAAAAACCTCTAGTTCCGAGTCGCCTCGTTGGCTCGACGTGAAACGAATTTTTTTGCGTCTCCTCCTTTTTTCACGTTTTCTTCTTTTTGTTATTTATAATCAGTGCAATTACATACACACACACGGTACCTAATATAATTTTATAAAGAGAGCCAGTATCCTCGATATATCTGCACCCGTTTTGTTGGGGCTCGACCGGCATCAGATTTAAGGTAGCTTAATGTTGATAATAATTTATTTTATGTATATAATGGATTTGTACATTGTGTCGGGAGATAATCATCGATTTGCGGTCCGACACGAGCGTCAATATTATTAATGTACAGTGTAACTATATTGTGATGTATCTACGTAGCTACATTATATATATATAACTATTTGAAGTATGTAGATTAACAATGTTAAATGCAATATGTATTTCTTATTTTCAATGTCATTATTATCTTTATTATTATCTTTATTATTATTATTATTATTATTATTATTATTATTATTATTATTATTATTGAGATGGCACCATTATTATTATCATTATTATTATAAATATTACAGTTATCAATATCATCGTTGCTTATTTAGTACACTATTATTTAAGTAACGAGCCTTATTATTTTTAGTAGCAAAAAAAGGTTGTACGTGCCAGTTTTAGACAAGAACGGCAAGTGAAAGTTCGTTGGTCGTTTATACTCGAATACTCAATCAAATTTTAATGCAATATTTCTATGTACATGTTTCCTTTGTTTGAGCCGTTTTCTTGATCTGTGATGATTTTGGAATACTGCATCTAAGAATTCAATTTTATGTCACATTCATAGTTTTTACTTCAAAGTTTTAAAATGCGTTTCTTTTTAGATCAATTTTTCGTTGCCACTTTCAAAAAGTAAACTTCGAAAGAAATTCAATTTTTTTTAATCATTTTACTATTAGACAATGGCAATTTTTTCATTTAGCAGAAAAAAATGATTTTGGGTAAATGATCTGCCCACGTTGCATTTTTTTCGATTGTGCCATACCCTCGTTATAAATATTAAAAAATTTAATTGTTTTCACGTTTGTAAAATTTTAAAATTGAACCTGAACAATGTCACTCGCGCGTGCAATGGAGTTCGGGTCCGCGTTTCTCTTTTTTAAAAATCTCACCGATTCTTATTGTTGCCCGCAGTGTTTGCTTTGATAAAAATCGGTTCTGCATTCCATCGATTGCGATTTCCATCCATACAATGATTGTTGAAATTAGCAACGATATTTAGTCCGTGGCGATCTCCTTACTTTCAAATATCACGAATGTTACGCGATAATATATCAGCACACGATTATTATATTTACTGGCCTTTACATGCAACCAATGCGAATGCAAACTGTAAGAATAGTAAATTGTAAATCGAATTATACTAGTAATATTATAGTATATTTAACGTAAAGAAAAAGTGAACACTAACATCTCCGCTCTCAATATTCCAAGCATTCACTTCATTTACATGTACGTTGTTGTTAATGGTATAAAAAATATAATAAAATAACGCTTTACCGAAATTCAATCTTAGTTTTAGGGGTATACGACACTATTTCTAGATGAAAAACTTGTATGTATGAGGGATGTATATAGTTATGCAGTACCAGCGCAAATGAAGAGAGACAGAATGAACGGGAGAAAGAAAGAGGGAGTGAAAGAGAACGAAAGAAAGAATAAAAGAGAGGGAGAAAGAGAAAGAGAGTGAAAGATAGCGAATATAAAAACCAGTCAGACGATGTGTGTATATGAGTGAAATAGATTTCTCACGATCATCTTAACACTACTCGTGTCGTGATCGTAGTACATTATCGGTATATCACTATCAATAGCATAAAATCAAAATATATATTTAGGATGATGGGTAAATCGCTACTGATAACACTACTTTAAATTTTATTTATTGATACATACTCATAAAGGAATAGTTTTCATCGCGGCAGTGTTAAGATGAGCGTACAAAGCATACAGTAGAAAGGAAAAGTCATTCTTCGGAACGCATATAAAGCAGTAAAATTTATAAGTTTAAAGACGTGCGTTTTCGCACTGTTATTATGAACGAAACAATCGCATTTGAGAATACAATGACAAGTTGAATATAATTGATAAATCTAAAATAGAAGTCTCATCAAGTACGCACCACAAGCTGGCTGTGAGTCATGTGACTAACTCTCCTTCATATTTCATTGTTGATAAAGATCACGCATATATTCATCACTATCGCTTAAATTAAAATATACGAACATTAGGAAAATGTAATTATTTATTTATGCTGACAACGACCCAAGATGACTTTTCCTCATAGATAGAAACATCAAATGCACTGTATATCACAATAGAGAACAGCACTATTATAAACATAAAAAAATATGATTATATTTATTATAATTTGAAAGCTAGGTACTCTTTGTTGTTTGTATTTTACAAGCGTAATCATTATTATATATAAATAAATATAAACTATATAAATGAACAAAACTTTTATTTTTACATGTGTCATATAGAAAAACTGATGAATTAGAAGACATTTAATGATAATGACAATTTAATGATAACGAAAATACGTGGTTAAAATTAATAAGGTTTCATCTATTTGTATCTCTGTAGCCGCCAGTTTTTTCATCGCATTTTGCGCTTTTTCAAGCTGTTGAGTTTCAGATGGTGTCATCATTTCTGCAATCTATAAAAAAGAGTTTAAATTATTATCATTTATTAATTCGCTTTTTTGGAACTCCTTATATCAGTAATATAAGAATATTAATATTACATCAGTTAATTGTTGTTCCGTCGCGCCATGTTCCCTTAAATTAGCAGAAAGTATCTGTACTCTCAATTGCTTTTCTATCATACGTTTATTACTATTCGATTCATGTTCTCGTCTTATTATAATATTATACAGTGCATGATAACAATGTTCGATTTCCATTTCGACAATTTCAGTTAAATCGATGCAGAAGTGATAAGGTAGTTTTGTAGGCCCTGATGAAGTACCACTTTTCTTTAACTCTTCAGTTTGTATGTAATTTTCCTGCGACAAGATATATGTTAAAAATTTGGCTTCTTTAGCTGGAATCATCGCTAACTTCTGGATAAGTTCCAGGCTAACATCAACTTCATAACGAACTAATCTAAATTCACAGAAAAAAACCAAGAGATTAGAGGAAACATACAATTAAAATATTAAAACAGTCTCTCTTCCTTACAGTAAAGCGAAATATTGAGAATTAAATTTGTAACTTACCTGAAAATTCTTGCAGCTTTGGAACCGAACTTTTCTGTTACGATATTTTCCAAAGTTGTCCATGTTAACTCTTTGAATGCATTCTTCATGTTAACACTGTACTGCCCGCCACCAGAATCACCAACTCGTTTGATGAATTGAGTTCTATCTTCTTCTAAAAGTCGCAAGTACTGATCAATATAACGTTCAAGGACTTCATAATTCAACTTTTTCACTTGTTCTTTTATCTCAGTATACGGAATTGGATTCGATGTATCTGCCCAAGATGCAGTTCGCAAGTACATCAAATTAATCATTTCTCTCATTAATTCTCCAGCTTCTTTGTCAAATTTTCGAGTCACAGCTGATATAACAGTTTGATCCCTATATATAAATCATACATTAATATTCTAAGATACATCGGAGAGTATCTTGCACTGTAAATTAAGAAACTTACCTAAGATCTTGAGTAAATCGATCAAAATTGACCTTCCAATATACTTTTCTATCCGAAAATTCAACATTTTGTCCTTCTAATGATTTGGATATGGCTAATAAATCAAGATTTGGTAAGTCATACTTAGGTTTTTCAATATCTTCTGACATTGTATCAAAAGATGTACAATTCATTAGAAATTGATTTTTCACTAATAACTCAAATACATTTTTTAAATCAGAGATAGAGGGCAGTTCATCAGTAGCTACAAAAATATTTAGATTATTAATACACAAAATTCCAGAATTTATATTACAAAAATAGAATTAAAAAAATAACTTTAAAAAATAGAAGCTGAATAAGAAAAAATATTATACTTGAATCATACAATTAGAAGGAGCTTGTTCGATTCGTTTGTATGTTTTTATTATGACTTCAGATGCTGTGATATATCCATTCTTTAATACTTCTTCAAACATGATTTCACCCTCATCTCCACAGTAAGTTTTTGCAAAAAGTATGTATCTGTAATGAATATTTATTATTTTTAAAATGAAACAAATTATATTCTATGATACAATTAAAACTCTTATTTCAATGTATAAAAATACCTTGGATAGCGAAGAATCATAATAATTTTGTTTTGGTGTATAGTATACTCAACATGTAAATTATCCTCATTTTTGTGATAAGTGACAAAGCCAAATTTTATAAGGACACTTAATCCTTCTTTTACCTAAATAAAATAATCACATAAAAATGTTAACAAAAGAGAAAGTCCAAATGAATACAACATTAATCCTTAATACTACTCTCAATTGGATGATATTTGGTAATGATAACTGGTAGATATTTATGTATTTAAAAAAATTGTATATAAATGTTATAACTAATTATTTAGTGCTCTAATTTTTCAAAGAAAAGAAATATATATACCATATAAATATTTTCTAAAAAAATATTAATTGTGTAAACATCATTTAATTTTTGTTTATTTGTTAATGATGAAAATTAACCTGGGACATACAAACGACGTCGTATGTACTCATCGTATGTACTAAAGGTTACTAAACACAAAACATATATTTCAACATGGGCGAAAATCATAACCCAATCTTATATTCAAATTCCATCTGAGATAGATTCTCGAGATGTTGTATGGTCATTTCATTGGTTGAAATCTTAATCCAAAAATAATTATCTGGGATGGTTTTTTTATATTGCAATAGTGACAAAATGAAGTTTAATCACAGCAGATTTCTTAGTAATTGAGAATTCATATCTATTTTATTTCTCCTTATTTTTTTAAAAGAATATTGATATCTATATAGTGGTTTCAAATAGTATTAAAACTGTAAAATAATCCATAATATATAATTAATGATTTTTAATTCAGATTTAAAAAATCCTCCAAATGATCATTTATATAAAAAACGGTAGGTGACTATTTCAAAGTTTAAAGTCAGTATTTATAGACAATTCTTATATTTAAGATAGTTTTTGATGATTTTAAAATGGCATGTGATTCAATTAGAATGCTGTAGCACCTTAAGATATTACTTAACGACAATCTTGAATATGTGAGATCACCAATCTTCTATTAGTAATATTATTACATAATATATAATTACAAATATTGTTTACCTTTATTTTTGATAAACGTGTTCCAAAATGTATTGCAGGTAACGTTTTTGTTCCATACAATAAATTATTACCAATCTGTCCTACGATAGGACCAAAGGATTCTTCTAACAATAACAAGCATAATTTGTTGGAAAAGTCCCTCATATTTATGATAATTCCTTCGCTTTCAATTCACATCTTCCAAAAGCAATCACATAAAAATTACTTTTATGGATCTAACAGTGTGGTGTTTCTGTTTATAAATTTTTTTTTTAATACTTTTTTTTAATACTCTTCAAGCGGAGAGAATTTGAAATGCTTTCAATCTATACCAACAGTTCACTTTCTTCTTGAGATTACATGACACCTGCAAAGAATGTCCACTTCTTGAGTAATATTGAGGTTATAATATCACGAGGTTATAACTACTTATGTGCAATAATAACAACTAATTTCTATTGTTTGTAATTCTATTGTATGTAATTCTAAAAGCTATGTACAAGCTTTTCAGTGTATCTCAAATCAGTGCGTGTTTCTCTTTTTTTTAAATCTTTTTGTAAATCTTTTTTTTTTAGTACTCTTCGAACAAAATTTGGAATGCTTTTAAAATGTGATCATCGATGCTCAATAGTTCAATTCCTTCATGATTGAAATTATACG
>Ga0157363_1003522_pt1 | contig 14172 bp, 7 predicted proteins | sample AttsexASBM1_FD_111477 | JGI IMG/M metagenome (GOLD analysis project Ga0157363, IMG submission 111477) | Fungus gardens microbial communities from leaf cutter ant in Ribeirão Preto, State of São Paulo, Brazil - Atta sexdens ASBM1 | ecosystem: Host-associated > Fungi > Mycelium > Unclassified ...
GAAATTAAAAAATATAAAGAATATACATAAAAAGTAATTAGTGCAAATAAAAATGTTGTCTATCTATAGATATCATAATATAGGAAAGTTTGTTACAGTGTAACAAGTATTGTTTTGTTATTTTTCTTACCTATCCTATATAAATATTCATTCAGGATTAAATTTTATATAAGTTGGTGCAGAAAAGCAATGTATATTCATATATGTATAATATATATTGTTTTCTAAGATATTTCAATTTTGTGTTTTTTTTACCCTTATTATATATATTTATATACATGTTACTAATGAAATTGTATTATAAAATGTCATTTCGTCAATTTATTGATCTCGTTTTTTTATAAGACATTTTACGATTATTAAATTACTATTTATTTCAATGCTTTAGCCTAAGCTTTTATAATTTATCCAACGTAACTGGATTTTAAAGTAGTAAAAGTAGTAACATGATTTAAGATCCTATATAGTAATATATATTGTCAAGAAATAGACAAATTTTATCTTGTAATTATTTTAAAATCGTGTTCAGAGTTTTGCATCACTTAATTTTGCTATAATAAATTATACAGAAAATGATTTTAATAATTTACAAAGAAATATGTTTATTGATATGAAGGAAAATTATCCCTTTCAGATCTTACTATTCATTTGAATTTTTCATCTCCGCATGCTTTGAGATGAGATTCAACAACGAATCGTTCGTTAAAAATATGTGGGCCTTGAATTTTTTTTGGGACCTGAATTTAATTGATTTAGTGATTTTCAATTTATTTTTAAATTAATGTTTTGTTGTTTACATTATGAAATTTATATTAAGATATTTTATGTAATTTCACAATATTTGAGAACTTTTGAAATCAAAACGTTGAAGATTTTTTAAAATAAAAATTTGTTTTTTTAGTCGTATATTTATACTTTTAATTTTGAATAAACGCGAAATTTATTTCTTCGTATATTAATGGAATTATTATTATTATTATTAATTGTTCATATTAATATTTAGTTAATTTCATTAATATGATGTCCTCTTTGTGACGCGATATTTTGTGCATATCATACAAAAGCGTAAAATTTTACGTCAACAATATTAATAAGCACAAAGGAATTTCTCCTTGCTGTCGATTTCTGGCATATGAAGCCAGAATATTGGTCAGTAACAACGAAAGGTAAGTTCAATCTCTGGCCAGAAGAAAGAAGAGATCTATACGAAGTAGTTTGCTATGTAATATCAATTTAAATTTTTATAAAGTATATGTATAAAGATATCTGTGACTATATATTCGGGAGGGTAACTTGCTCGCAAATTGCGAGTTCTTATTTTTTATTTAAAATACAAAAATTAATCAAAAAACAACAGAGCTAATGAGAGCCAATAAATAATCAAGCGCAAGTTATTTAGGTTCTTTTTAATCTACAAAACTTGCTCTTGATTATCCACGGTGATTTTCGTTAATCCTGTTATTTGTTTTTTTTTGTATTTTAAAGATTGAAAGTCTGTTTTAATTTTTATTGTTTATTACTTATTTATTTAATGCGATCGCGATTAGATTATTCCGCTGAATTTATCAGTACGCGATAGGACATGTTAGGCATTAGCTGCTACGTTCAGCAGAGAAAGCGGCTTTGCAGCTGTTGTAAAATTTTTCAATATGATTAATTTATTCCATAAAGAATCAAAAACGAGAATCAATTGTATTGAAGAATTTTATAACATTTGCAAAGCTGCTTTCTCTGCTAAACACAGTCATTAACATATTATATTTGCGGTGTTATTACATATTAATAAAGTAATGTAGGTAGGAATACGCGTGGAAATAGGACGCGAATAAGCACGAATAAACGAAAAGACGGATAGATAGGACAAGTATAATAGGTAAAGATAAATACAATTATTTTAAATTAAAAAATTAAATTATTACAAATAAAATTACAATTAAATAAATTTCGCGATTGGATAATTAAATTTTATTTTAAAAATAAAAAATAAATATAATATAAAAGAATATAAAAGATAATATTCTTGAGATTTCCGAATGCTTTCTGTATAAAGATTATGCGTTTCACAGATTTCTCCATGTCCAGATTCATTCTTGGAATGCCAACGTTTTGTGAACCTTACAATCCTTCATCATACTGTATCGCCTGATACAGTATTAGGCAAGGTTCATGAAACGTTGGCATTTCAAGAATGGATCTGGACACAGAGAAAATCCGCGAAACGCATAATCTTTATATGAATATAAAAGATATTATATAATAAAGCTAACTAATGAACTAATGTAATATATAGATAGGAATACATAGATATCATATGTATATACTTGATAATTGGAAAGAAAGGATTAAAAATTAAATAAAATTTTTAATTACTTTTAAATTTTATTTAATTATCTGCATCCCGTTTCAATTATCAAATATGAAAATAAGCCAAATTAATTATAAATTTTTTAAATTTAAATTAATTTTGAATTTTCATTAACTTTTCAGTTCCTCTAAAATTAAACTTTTTTTTTGTAAATTGCAAATATATTTGATAAAAACAGAGCAGCCTTTTTTTTTATCGAAGGTAATATTAAAATTTGTATATTAGTACAAATGTTTAGCAAAATGATTAGTGAAATAAAGTAAATAAATAAAATAATTAGAAATAAAAAAATAAATGTAAAAAAATAAACATACTCGCAAAAAGGGCCACTAAATAGTAATTCGTTACTTTATAGTAATATTACTTTATAGTAATCCGTTTAATCGCTGAAATTACTGAAATAAATCTATCAAATGAATAGAGGTTTCAATGATTTCAATGATTTATTTCCATCAGGAGGATAAAAGAATGGATGTCGTGTAATTGATATCCACTTCTTCAGAGGACAGTAGTGTACGGAAGCATTTTGCGATTACAAGAAAAAGGCCTTCGTGTCTTCTCTCAGATTTCTCTCTGATGGAAGCAAATTCGAAAATAATCGATTTTCAAACGAGAATCGAATTCTCGACCTAATTTGATTAATTGCTCGGCACGATTTACACTTCTCAGCCGATTTTCGGCTCCGCCTTTCGCTACTCTTTTCACCTATCACCCCGCGTGCAATTCAAATGTCACTCGATGCTTAGGAGCGTATAACACTCATAGACAGGTCCATCTGTTTTGGGTGCTCATGCTGTAAACTTCATTTTATCTTTTTTTTTTCGTTCATTACATAACTAAGATAGAATAAAACAACGCATGTAAGCGCTCAATCTTATGCGCATTGCTTCATTCTATCTTAATTATATAATGAACGAAAAAAAAAAGAGAATGAAATTTACAGCGTGAGCACCCAAAGTAGGACCTTATGTCTACGAGCGTTATACGCTCCTAAGCGTCGAGCGGCATTTGGACTGCATACGGGGTGATGAGGTGAGAAGAGTAACGAAAGGCGGAGCCAAATCGAAGATCGGTCGAGAACTCGAGAAGTGCAAATCGTGCCGAATTAATCGATCAAACGTCATCCCATGTGATGGTCATCCCAACGTCATCCCGTACTGCATCTCCACTTTCTGTCGACTTGTTTACTCCTGACACTTCTGTGTGTTTGATTGTCAGTAACTATCAATAAAGAAATGGCACTTGTGCATTCGCGGATGACGATTCCGAGATCACTGAGGGATAGTTGTGTTGCATGGACAAATTGACAGTAAACGACGCGTAAATATGGTGGCAATTAGCTTATGCTCCGAACAACGTGCCAACTCTCTGTCATCTTACTTTTGATTGTCGAGTATCCTGAGCGCGAAAAATGGACAAATTAACTATCATCTCGGTGATACTCTTTTTTCTCGCGGATATTTCCGCCATAATCAGCATCTCCATGCCAGACTGGATCATTACTGACGTCGGCGGTAATTGCAGAAATGCAATTTTTTTTCTCATTGCCTTTACTCGCCATGGCCTTGCACGACATTTATTTACGCCGATGAGATAAAATCATTCTGATCAATTCGAAGTTGCGAATTGTAAAAAAACCATGATGTTTGAGAACATCATTTTAATTGTGTTTTTCTTTTCCCTCCTCTCTAATAGGTGACACAAGATTAGGTCTCATGTGGTCATGTATGACTTTGTACAACAGACCGCAAGTCTGTTTTAAATCGCAGCTGGAGTCGGAATGGATGATAGCACTGGTCTGCATATTTATTGGTTGCATTCTGATCACAGCAACTGTAATATTATTAATACTTTCGCATTGGGACCGTACCGTCATTCCATTTGCACGCTGGGTAGGATTCAGTGCCAGTACGTATCAGAAAAATATAATATTTAGCATAATAAAATGTACAAATAATACATGTACGGAGTAACTATAGTATTTATACAAAATCATAAAATAATTAAATTATAAAAGCATCACTCTATAATATAATTGATGTTATATTTGAGAATCTTGAATGACAAATTATTAATTATTAAAATTTATGATTACAATGTATTATGTTGTATACTAAATGATATTAAATTGCAGTGATACTGTTTTGTAACGCAGCAGTTATATTTCCAATGGGATTTCATATTAATGAGATTGGCGGGCAACCATATCAGTTGCCTAATTCACATCAAGTTGGAATTGCTTACATCTTGTTTGTTCTGGCTCTATGGATCACAGTAATCTCCGAGCTTTTTGCAGGCAAAGTTTGTCTACCACATTTTTAGCATTGTTCCATAGCTGAAATACTTGTTAATTATCTTCTATTGACATTTACACTAATATTATTCAGTATCGTTTATATTCATGATACATAGAATCTTTATCATCTTACAATTTTATAAAATTTAATGAAGGTTGTATTAAACTCTACTATATTAAGTAGGCTAAAATACTGTAAGGATTAATTATAGCAATTAGTTTTTAATATTTAATAAGTCTTTTGTAAAATAAGAGCTGTACAGACAAAAGGATTCTTTAAATTATAATATATATTAATGTCCTTGAAGAATATGTGAATAGTTTAAGAACAATGTTGGAATTCTACATTTTAGAATCTTTTCTAGTGTTGTATAACAAAATAACATATTAATAAAATCATAATAGTTTTCAAACACTTGAGGGAAAACTGGAATAAAACTCAATACATATTTGAAATATATATGTATATATGTATATATATTTCTTGATCATAATTAAATTTTAACATATGTACAGTTTTACTTTTTGTTATAAACTTCGAATATTTATTTACAAAACCGGAAATAAATGAGAGGTATTATGTTTAATGCGTAAGTTATAATTAGATTCAAAACTTAGAATACATCTTATTTCTTATCTATATTGTACAAACATACAAGCTAGATATAATGAATGTGTGTATATATATATATATATATATATATATATATAGAACTAAAACTTGTATAATTTTTCAAAGTTATTTAATAATAAAACTTATGTCGCAAATAAGTGGCATTTTATTTGCGTACAGGGCACATTATACAGTTAATCAAAGACTATGAGATAACAAAATACGATACAATTTAAACGCAATTAATAAACAAACCTGGTTGAACACTTGAGTTTTAAGAGTTATTATGAAACGGTATTGCATATCCAGGAAAGATTAAATATAAAATGCTTAATAATTGTACATACAATCTTCCTGTTAAGTCTTTTACAGTTCTTGATCTTGCCAGTCTTCTCAATTATTAAAATGATTTAAATATATTTAATAAAAAAAGAAATCCATGTAAAGATTTTGTCAAATAGAATGCGTGTATATGATTTGTTCTACATGATTTGGAAATATATATATACAATAATGTAATAATATGTATGTATAATATATATATATATATAAGTGTATATATATTTATATTAAACATATGTATAATATATTAATATAATGCATTATATTTATATTATAATATATTTATATTAAATATAAATTGTAATATATATTTAAGAATGACTGGCAAAAGTTGAAATTGATTTCCACTGTACAGGAAGATTATATAAAAAAATAAACTACATAATATCTATTTCTATACTTTATACACACATTGTCACAAACTTCAAAATCTTTTTCACACTTTTGTTTGTCTTCTTAAAGAAATTGGAAAACCAGTAACATTTACAGTAATCTTATTCAGAAAGAAAAATTATATACACACACAAGACGCTCTAATATCTCACAAACTGCAACGTATAAAGCATTTAATATATAACGTTTTTTAGATTCACTAGAAAACGTGAACCCAGATTGGAACACTTGACGAGCCTTAACATTACCTACGTTTATTTCATGATTTTTAAGGGGCGGGAACTATGTATACAACGTGTAATAACAATCTTAATAGAAGTATTTCATGGAAGTACAGCGGGTTTAATATATTTCTACTTTCCACGCTATTGTAGATAATATAAAAGCTCTCTTCATTTATATAGATTTCTATTTACTTATAAATATCAACAAGAACTTTGAAATTGTAAAAAGAATTTTTTTTTTCGTTCCATCTCAAATGGAACATAGTTTTTTTCTATACATATATAAGTTTTTTTCTATACAAAATTTTTCAATGTGCTTTCACACTACTTGATTGGTTATTTCCAATCGTGTCACATCTTCGGTAATAGAGTAAATAAGGTACCCTAGGTGAGGTGGGCCTCAGTACGTTATTCTCTGTAACACTCTTCACCGTACTGTCGTCATACCTAACCCAGCAGCCATATCCTACGTGGAAGGCGTCGGTGAAGTAATGTCCCTTGGTGGCTTCCTTCCCATCGTGATATGTCACCGCGAATAATTTGTATTGTTTTTGTTTGGGTCCTAATTTTTTCGCAGTGTTCGGTGATAAAAATTCTACAAAATAATTTTCACGTTACGCTTGCCTCATAGAAATTAGAGTAAGGTAAGATGGATTGAAATTATTCAGTATACTTACTGCCATCAATTTTTAAGTCGATAGGGAATTCCATAGTCTTTAATATTTTGGAACAGCCATTGGAATACTTATCGAACTTATACACGAACCATTTTAGATGTAATATGAGGATGACTGGCAATTCCTCTAAAGTGACTTGTTTCCAAGCCTCTATTTGTTGTCTCGTCTTACTGCAGGTCAGTCCTTCTACCTGATCTTTACCAACGAGAATCTCAAGAGCGTGTTTTACGGATTCAGCTTTCTGTAATATATTATATTGTATTAGTTATAAAAAATTTCGTATTACAATTTAATTCATTCAAAAATCTTAGTACTAACTTGAACATCCAATTGCAGAGTGAAAAATGGTTGTACATTATCCGTTGGTTGTTCCCCTGCTCTTGACACTCTGGATCGTAATTGTCCGCGGAAAATATCAGATATTGGTGTTCTTCCGAATTCTGTACACCGCGTGACAGCACCTTTATTTTTTGGTCCCATTACCTATATTAAAATAGGAACAAATAATGTAATGTAAAAAAATATAAATGTTAATTCTATTTAAAAATAAAACAAATAATATTTTTTTATAAATTTTGATTGATATTGTAATAAACTTGAGAGATATTTATACAATATTAATAACTTTTTAAATATATTGTTAAAATCTTACCTGCCACTCTTCCTCATCGTGATCATTGTTAATATTTTTCGCATTACCAATTGCATTTTGATCATTGTTAATTAATTTTGTCACCTATGAAAAAATAGTCAAATTTTTTTTAGTAGTTATCTAAATTTTTTAAGAAATAAATATTGGTTTATATTTTTATAATAAATAGAATGTGTATATACATACATCCAACATTTCGTCATTGATTCCATTTAAAAGACATGATAAGAATTCTTCCGCATCTTCCTGTCGTCCTTCCACAGAAAAAGCCGAAGTATGTTTTAACATTGTATATACATATGCTGGTTCAAATGCAACACCGCTATATATGTCCATGACAGTATCTTCTCCTCGTTTAACTCTATCTTTTCTGGGCATACGAGCGGCCTCTGTCAAGGGTGTAAACTCACGAACAAATTTGACCCTTAGCAAAATAAAACAATTTTAAATATGAATATAATAATATTCATATTATTATATAATTTTTATAAGATCTACAGAAAAATATTATATTATATTAAGTATTTTTTTAATTACTGTAATTACTTACATGTTATCAATCAAGGGCGTAGCAGAATTTCTGCTTCGGTTTTTAGGAAGTGGTAAAGCTGTGAGAAGATTATAGAATGGTGGACAAGCCAGTAAAGCTTGTAAGATACTATTGATATAACAGTAATTGCTGCGATTTGTTAATCCCCTCGGTAATAAGCTCACTGTTTGCTTGTCCATTTGATAACCCAACAAAAATTCTAGACACACATAATATTTATTTAAGAAGTTCGTATTCAATGTATACATATAATATTTAGATCTCAACAATTTATCATTTTAAAAGATTACTGGATCGCCTTTTGTACTTACCACCTATCCTGTACGTATTAGGATCGTCATAACAATTTTGTAGTATGCCATTTTGTAGAGTTGGAGTGCTAGATGAATTATTTTGATTCTCTGAAGTACGAACAGGACTAATTGATTCTTTTTGGACCATGGTTTTTGGTGATTCATTTTGACAAATTATATGTTCTGTGGGTTTGCACGAAGTATGTGTCTCTGATGTACTGTCTTTCTTAAAAAGACTAGCAAAGGATCTGATGGTTGGAGCCGCAGGTGGTGTTTCAGGTATAGATGATGATGAAGTACTTGGTATGCTTAAAGAGTCATTTGGCATAGCAGAGGAGTTGTTTGGCGATTTAATAATAGTCTTATCTTGGGAATCTTTCAATGCAATATTTTCCTCAATTTGTATTTCATTTTTTTCTGTCTTAGAGATCGGTTTAGGCGAAGTTTTGACGGTATTTGTTGTAATATTGGATACAGTTTCATTTTTAAATTTCTTGTCTGCCTCATTATTTTGGTTTACCTTGACGTCAATATTAGTATTTATTACAGATGGCATGTCAACTTTTTCCGTGCCATTACAATTCTCATTTACAGTCCATACAATATTGTTTTGAAGTTTTGCATCAATCTTTTCATTATTAGTCACATTTTTTTTATCGGCAGTGCTTTCATTTATGTTTTTCACAGGAGACTCTAACGTAGGATTATTTACAATAACAGTATTAGCGACGTTACTTGGCAAGGAGTTATCTTCATTTATTTGATGCGTTGATTTATCAGAAGTGCTTTGCGCATATTTTTGAAATGGAACAGGTTCTTTCATGGGTTCTTGGTTTGGTTGTTGGGATGGTACAGATTGTCGCACGGATCTGTTTAACTGCGGCGCTTGATGATTCGGTTGAGGATAAGTCAGATGTGCATGCGAATTAGATGAAACTGATTGCGCATTTGGATGCGGATGAGGAATCGTTGAATACATTGGTTGTGTGAAATAGACCTGTCCGGTAGCTACTTGATGTTGTTGTGTAGAGACAGAATGATCAGGATAGATGTACATGATCGGTATCTGATATTGCGTCTGATCGCCGATGTATCCCGACTGGACTTCGTTAGTGGGATTAAGTATTCGATTATAATTATCTCTCCTTATACCTCTGCCCCGACTGTTGCGGCGTCCATTTTCTCTACTGTAATTCATTTCTTGAATCTCGGCGCCAAGACTATATCCAGGATGGGCATATGCCACTCCAGATATAAACGGCGGAATGTGGCCGTTCGCGGAAACATTGTACATTGATGCTTGCCAGTCATTACACATTTGCGTCATCAATTGTTGCGGATAAGTAGGCGCCGGTGGCATAGCTACAAATAAGATGAAGTAATTTCAACATTAAAAAAAATTTTTGATTCTTGAAAATGCACGAATAAATGCATATATTATATCATCTAAGATATTGACTGGCTATTATATTTATTTATTATATTTAATCTATATTTAAAAAAAATTCGCTTTAAACATATCTTAATATATTTTAAAGAATCATATAAAAAGATAGAATAAAATTTTTATATAATAAAATTGTAGAAATGCAAGTATATTCACCATTATACCAATGATGTTGTTGAAGTTCTGGTACTTGTGTTATTCCGACAGAATCAACGTTATTGTTATTACCCTCTATATCTTTCGCGTCCCATGGTAGTTTTAAGGCTTCAGTAATGTCAGATTTAAGAATGGTAAATATCTGACGCTTATCATTATCAGTTAAATCATGTAAATCTAAAAACTGAAGATTCATCTAAAAGAGAAAAGATAGAAATATGTTAAATGTAAATAAATGTTATATTAGAAATTACATTAGATAATTACACAACGCATGTTCATATTCATACATAACGTTTGCGATTCTTGTAATAAATTATATTTATATCATGCGATACATTTTTTAAAATTATTATTTACAATTCAGTACAGTTAAAATCGCGACATTTAATTTTTTAATTTTTGTATCATAAAACAAAAAATTAATTTTTATTTAATGTTTAATTGATAATAAAAAATTATTCGTTACTAAAGGACTTCTCAATTACATTTTTTATCAATATTACATTTTTTAACAAAGAAAAATTTTGAGCCGAAAAGATATTTTATTACGTTGAAAATCAACTAAAATTTTAAAAGGCATTTTTCTCAAAATTACATTTTTCTGCAGTTTTACTATTATTTATGAATAATTTCAAGAATGATAATTATAGATTTCAAGAATGATAATTGAGACGATGATTCTTTATGATAATTGATATTAGAATGAATTTTTTTCTTAAAAATCTTTTTTTTCTTTTAGTAAAAATTTTTTATAATCAAATTTTATACAAATTAAATTTAAATATCGTCAAATCAACAATATCAAAAAAACAATTTCCTTCTTAAATATTCTAAAAGAATATTTTTTAAAAATTCCAAAGAAATTAATTTTATGCAACTATTTTATCAACAAAACTTTATTTTGAAGATATAATTAATAAAAAATTTATTCTAAAAAATATTTGTCAAATTTCACAATAAAATTGTTCAATTGTGACAAAACAAAATCTTTTTTCGACTAAGTTTATATTTTTCAATAAATGTTTTTGCAATGTTCGGTATCATATTTTTCCCTCAATATGAGACTATTATTAAAAAAATTATATTTGCAATAATTATAAGTGATTTGTGAAAAATAATTTTTCATATTTATCTTTTCTAACTTTCAAAGATTTCATCTCTCTTCGCAAGTATCTTCAAAATTATTTTTCTATTCTAATTATATTTTTATTTCGATATCTGTATATCTTAAACTTTTACTCTTGACATTTAATATTTCATTTTCGTTATAATTAAGAAATATGTCTCTCATATAGTAAGCGATAAAAAATAAAAAGTTAAAATAAAAAATAAGTTGAACACAAATAATATAAAAAAATTTTCAATTATTAAGCAAAATTTTATGTCTAATAAATTTTTGAACATTTTTAAATATATTTTGCTTTTATATTTATTGTTAGAAATATAAAATGTATCGATTATTATTCGTTCCCGAAACTGCTTTTATTTTTTTTTAAATTAGAAATGTTATAATTTTGTATTATTAAATTAATATATAATTCGACATTATCAATATTATTTATCATAAAAAATTTATCAGAAAGTCTCGACTTAGCTAGGATTAAAAAATTTTCTTGCTATCTATAGGTATCAATTTATGAAGGAATTGATATTTCTCACATTAAACAATAAATACCTCGATGAATACTAAAGAAAATATCGTTTTTTTTTTAACAGAGTAAAAACCATTTTAAATAAATTTAAAAAATTTAAATAAAAAATCTACTAACAACTTTCCTACTTTTACGATCATTTTAGTATCAAGATCAATATTTCTAGAAATATTTTATAGAAATATTTTCGATATATATATATATATATATATATATATATATATATATATATATTATCTATCTGTAACTGCTATTATCCCATTTCGTTCAATGGGGATGAAGTAAAGAATCATTAAAAGTGAAAGGTCTATTTTTTACCTGATACCTGAAATACCTCAGTAATAGCAAATCATTTTTGGAGTTTGAAATGAAATGCCTGATATGTTTCTCTTTTATTGTGAAAATAAAAGGATAAAAGAACTTTTATCATTTTTCATTACACTATTTTCATTTTTAGAATAATATATTATATACTATCCCTTATTCCGAGTAAGAGAAAATAAAATATGAGTTTGAGAAAAAATAAAAGAATAAAGATTCTAAAGCAATAAATAAAAAAATTTCAATAAAGCCAACATAAGATGGATATGTGTAAAAAATATGTTGTTCAAATAATAACATAGATATTTCTATTCTGACAAGGAGGAACATTTAGGTTTCTTCAGTACAATACTTAGAAATTAACCAAATAGCAATTTCATTCTAGAATAAATCACTAAAATTGAATAATACAAAACATTGTCGAACCGAAAACATCGTAAAACTAATATTCAGGTGTAAAAAAATCATTGTCTTGGAATTTGAGAGAATATTTAAATCGTTGAAAAAAATTAAAAAATTAATATAATATAGCAATGGTCTAGAAAGTTGATATTTAACGAAAGCGATAAAAAAAGTTCTAGTGCAAGCTGTTAGAAATAAAAAATAAATGTCGTATATTTTTTCTAAATTATTCGATAAAATGAAGAACATTAACAGATAAAAGTTTATTATAAAAGATGAACTAGTTACGTTCGACAAACAAAAAATTTTGTAATAATATAATTTCCTACTAGATGCATTTCTGAATAAATTAACTAAAAAAAAAAAAACAATTATTTTTTTTTAACATGTTAAAGGCACGCGCAAAAAACATAACATGTGTTAAAAAGAGTGTTCAAAAGTAAATCATCAGCAATAAATTGTTCCAAATGCAGCCATTTTATGTAGTATCATAGAAGCGAGTCACGAATCAAATGATAATTAAATAAAACGATATTTTATCAAACTTGCATCGTACAGTTATGAGCGGTTAGCTATCGACGCGAGTTAATGAGAGATTCGTAAATTACTACTAAATTAAACATTCACAATAATCGAATATTCTACAGAGACGTTAAGTGGCGCACGTGGAGGTGTCTAGAACGAAATTCTTGGAAATTCAATTGTGTCGAAACATAAGACGAATCCGTCTATCGATGACTTCGTGAAATAACTTGTAGAAAACATTAAAACGATGATTATTAATGAGAAATCCTCGGCGAATTCTGTCCGAGAGACGCGGCTACCTAACCTCGACGGCCACGCTCGGCCGCGCGAAAAGCATGCACTTTCACGTTTTGTGTCGCTTATGAGTCGACTATGGTGACTTACCTCGTTTCGAGTATCCATCCTCGTTTCCACAATTGGTACAAAACATTAAAAATCGCACGAGTCGTGGGGCCTGAAGCTCCGGTGATTCTGGGTTCGGCGACGATCACAGGTTTGTCGACACCACACGTTATTTTCAACGTCTCGTTATGGCGGCGTGACACGATTTCGCACGGTCGCGTGGTACACGGCGTATATAATGAAACTGCTGTCGGTTACACTTCGTCGCGGCACAATTAAAATAAAATAAAAAAAACTGATTCGGTCCGATTATGAGACGCGCGTGTTCATGCCCCGGCGGTCACATGCAGTGCGAAAACGAGCATGAACATGAACGTTCTGTAGCGATCGTCGGTATGATGGTACGACTGCACAGCACTGTGGACTAATAAAGAGTGAAGACTAGACTCACTCGACTGGTTACCCTAGGCCTCCGTCTCGTCGTGGAAGTATTGTAATAAAGGAAGTGCTTGTGCGCGGGCATTTTTTGCTGGCCAATGACAGAGCCTGACTCAAAACCTTGCCATCTTAGAATTTCTAAACTAAGGGAGCGTTTCTATTTGCCGTATCCATACGTCGTATGCCTGTTATCTGTACGAATTGACTAATCATAGTCGAGTATTCCCCTCTTACAGTTGAATGAGAGGGGAATATGCGATTGTGATTCGATCATTCTCGACATTATTAATAATTGACAACTGATAACGAGAACATAATTCTGAACATTGCTGAACATTGCTGAACTCGGAATAATTCGGAGTATCTTGAAGTATGACATTAGTACGTCCACTTTCGAAAAGAAAAGAAAATCGTATTGTTATGCATACAGCATGATTGATAAAATTAAAGATTTATGTTTATGTTATAGATATGTTATAGA
>Ga0157363_1003523_pt1 | contig 14170 bp, 6 predicted proteins | sample AttsexASBM1_FD_111477 | JGI IMG/M metagenome (GOLD analysis project Ga0157363, IMG submission 111477) | Fungus gardens microbial communities from leaf cutter ant in Ribeirão Preto, State of São Paulo, Brazil - Atta sexdens ASBM1 | ecosystem: Host-associated > Fungi > Mycelium > Unclassified ...
CCGGCCATGCTTCCACGTCGACGGCCAAACCGAATATTCACGGCTCCAAGGTCATGCTCTGTTTGATGAGACCAGCTGGGCGTAGTGTATTATGAACTGTTAAAACCGACTGAAACAATCACAGGCGATCGGTATCGAACGCAATTGATGCGTTTAAGTCGAGCATTGAAAGACAAACGGCCACAATACAACGAGAGACACGATAAAGTGATTTTGTAGCATGATAATGCTCGATCCCATGTTGCGAAAGTGGTCAAGATATACTTGGAAACGTTGAAATGGGAAGTCCTACCCCACCCGCCGTATTCTCCAGACGTTGCTCCCTTTGACTATCACTTGTTTCGATCAATGGTACACGGCCTAGCTGACCAGCACTTCCGGTCTTATGAAAAAATAAAAAATTGGATCGATTCGTGGATAGCCTCAAAAGTTGACCAGTTTTTTCGACGCGGGATTTGTACGCTACCCGAAAGATGGAAGAAAGTAGTGGTCAGCGATGGACAATACTTTGAATCATAAATGTATAACCAGTTTTTTACAATAAAGCTTCGAATTTCGGAAAAAAACGGCGGAAGCAAAGTTGTACACCTAATATATATTTCCAACTTTTCTAGCAACCGCATTGTCCCGATTTTCCGAAGCCATGTTTCGAGCCTATGTATTCACAGTCAGGCCGATATTCATAGTCAGGGGGTCGATTATTGTATAAAGCCAACAAAAGTGACTCATATAAATTTTTTATCGCTGAAAATGAATCCGTAAATGAAATTGCTCTATCACGTCATATTTTTGAGATATTTAATTCAGCTCAAAGATACCAAAAAATGCCATTTCTGGTACCTTTAGATTCAATTTTCTTAAAAACCTGACGTGATAGAGCAATTTTATTTATGGATTCATTTTCAGCGATAAAAATTTAATTTATTTATAAGAAGCACTTGGTTCGGTTTGTGGTCTAAAATCCATGTTATTAAGTCGGACAGTGTTATTAAATGTCCTGAAATATTTAAAAATTTTTAAGAAAACTTTAGAAATTAAAATAATCAAAAAACAATTAAACAAATTTCAAATTCATCAGATATTAGATGATTATAAATTGCTAATATAAAATTTAAATTCTTTAAGAATTATCTTTTTACAAATTTAAAAGTACTTTCATATATATATATATATATATATATATATATATATATATAAAATACGCCCGCATTCGAATTAATTAGGCAATTAGCAATAGATTCGACTCTTCGTAACGATATTTTTATTAGAATAAATGAACGTTGTAGACGTCAATCAATATTGTGTAACACTCGATAGACATACCAGCTCTCCTCCGGTCCTATCGGCAAGATAGCTCGCACCGTTCCACAGACATTCGTTTGCGTCCTCCTCCAATTCCAGAAGATTATGTTCCTTGATTGCTGGCAGGGCAGGTGTATTTGTAGCTGGTTGCTCCTTCCATATTGCGGATTCATTTTGTACGAGGTCTTCCGTGGACAGGGAGAAACTCCAATCCTCCAACTCCGCTCTGTCATATTCCAATTCGAGCAGATCTCGATGTTGTTGCGTGCTTCTACTGTCATCGAGCCTGAAACCCGTGCGGTGATCAATTCTGACATATTTTCATGTTTTAGTTATATCGATAATCTACTATCCGGCTTTCGAGAAAATACGATTGTTTTTCTGTTGTATCGATTTCATAAAATGTTTAATTGCAAAACCGTAATGTAAATTAAACAAATATTAATTATTAAACAAATAATAAAGTTTTATTATAATTTGCGTGTGTAATATATTTAAAATATTTTTTCGAATGTAAATTCCAATATTTATAATATACGAAATCTAACTTTTATATTAACACATAATTTAATCTTTTAATATTATAAAACTCGATTTTAATTGATTTATGATCTGTGGAAATAATAATAGTTTACTAGCGTTTTTCTTTAATAAACTTCATAAAAGAAGTTAACTTTAATTAAACAGGAAGCGACATTAGAGTCTCTAATGTTATACTCACATATTTCGCTTTTACGTTTCCTCAATCATTTTCATAATCCAGCGATTATACACCCTTAGAAATATATAAAACAAACCTAAGCCATTGTTGTACATATTCGGTGTCCCAACCTTCCTCCTCCACTAGCAAGAGAGAAGATGAGCCTAGGGGGCTAGGCAGTTTATACGGTGTAAAATTGGCGGTAGTAGTGAGCTTGAGACAGAGATGACTGTCGGAGAAGCTACGCATTACGTGCTGATAGGGTAATAGATCTTTAGTCGGCGGATAGCTGTGGCGCGGATTGATGCCCACGGTGAGATTCAGAGGTAGAAAGAGGACATCCGGATCGCCGGCGTCGAGGGCGACGAGACGAGCATCCGGCGACACATCAGCTTCGGTCTCATCGGTGGCCTCCTTCAGATCTTCGAGGCCGCGCACAGATGGTTCCTGACGCGTACCCTCACCTTGAACATCACTCGACATGGTCGAGTAGCCCTCGTCGCGATTACCGCTTTCTGGGCTTTCGCTGCCTTCTTCCTCCGACGGTTTTTGCGCTGCAAATGATTTAGTCGAACAATTTCCGAGAAGAGTAGACGCATTATAGTTTTGTCTTATCATTTTATACTATCACATTGCTATTAAAGAGCCTCAAAGGAAGAGAGCAAACTGCATCATGTGACCCGTCTCCTTTGATTGGACGTGGGCATCAAAGGCATGGAAGAGATTGGAGAAGACTGATCACGTGACCTCCATCTTGATTGGACGCGATTATTCACGTGATGCAATTTGCCACTCTCTCCCTTTGATGCTCTCTAATTGTTGTATCGCAAAGGATCTCCAGTGTGTCGCAATGGATCTCCAGTGTGTCGCAAAATTTTAGGAAAAGTAAAAAGAAGTGAAAAAGATTACAAATAAATAAAAAACCGAGTAAAGCATTAAAATACTTTAAAAAATACTTTAAAAAATACTTTAAAAAATCATAAAAATTATCTAAATTATAGTACATATGTATACATTCTTATTTTAATTAAATCATGATATCTTTCTCATTATTACAATAAAATCATTTTAAAACAATAAATTAAAAACTTTAGAACTTATAGTTATTTTTTAATGTCATGTTGGCAATATTTGATAAAAGACCTATGCTGATTGCTGAAGTACCTAATAATTTTTTTTCGACAAATTTGGTCGCTATTTAATGTGCCGCGAGTCAAAAAGTGTTGAAAAATGCTGATGTATAATAACATGTGTGATCAAGTAAATAATAGAATAAAAATATCTTAAGAATGTAATAAAATTTTTCAAGATTTCTACTTTCTGAGAAAAACTTTTGGTTAAAAATGAATGAATCAGAAAATTTTGATTTGTCTATTTTCAATTAGAATTCAATTAATCAGATACTTTTTCCAGTGTAATTACGTTTGATTCTATAGCAAATATGTTAATCGTGATAAAAGATAATTAGTACCAAGAGGTCTATTACGTCGGCACTTAGTGGTTGCCATCACGGGTATTTGCAAATTGAGGGAACGCGGTCTTGAGAGGGGTACCCAGGAAGGGTCCAGACCCAAAGCGGCGACCAGGGCGGCTGGACCAGCCTCGAGAATTCCTTGGATAAGTTCAGTAGGGCTTTCAGGACTGGCAGCCTGCGCCAAGAGTCCTGATAATGCTCGATTTTGAGCCTCAAGCTCTCGTATACGTCTTTGCAATGCACCTATTTCCTCCCTAAGACTCTGAGAACAATTCGATGGCCATCAGTATTGTTATTCAATATGTGTCGTTTAAAAAGCGCATTAGCGAGTGGAAAGAAGCTTGCTAGCAGCAGATTTAATCCTTTCAAAAAACAATTCTAAGTAAAACTTAAAAATTATAATATTAGATATTAACAATCCTAGAAAAATAATAGCTAAGTATTTTCTAGACTTATGTGAATTGCATACCATTTGTACAATCTATTAAATTTTATTTTTTTTATTGTATACTGAAAGAAAAGATTGGTTACTGCAGCAAATTAGATGGCAAAATATGATACAGCATTTTTAATTATTGTAGCTGCAGCAGTCAATTTTCCTGCAATCAAAAATGTTATGCCACATTCAGTCAATCTTTTCTTTCAGTGTAAACTTAAGAAGAGTAAATAATGTATTAATGAAAATATTAAGTGTTATCATACATTTTACTTATTTTTTATATATAAGTTTTGAAAAGATTATTACGTTCGAATCAGACATTATTATTTTTCTAGGCGTGAAAAATCCTAATTATTATACAGTGCTGAAAATCTCCGCCTTCAAACGTTATATTTATCTACATATGTAATAATTTGAGTAATCTAAATAAATCGTAGTAAAAAAAGAAATAAAATTTTATTGAATTGAAGTTCGTATAAAATTAAACAAAGTGTGTAAGAATCTTTCGTATACAAGATATACTTGGCGCGAGACACTGTCTCTTGATCGTATGTTTTCAACATCGTTTTCAAAAAGAAAAATTTCTCCAAAGCTATACTTGAAGAAACTTCTCTTGTGAAACTTTCCAAATAATAATCTCAAAGTTTGTACACAAATTCTTTAGCATTTTATATACATAATAGCATTTACAGAGCGCACATCTTCGTTGCAACGGACACGGACATTCGAAGAGGACGAAAAGAGACAAAATGAGAAATAAAGAAAAGGAAAGGATGGTAACGAGAGCATAGCGATGAACCTTTTGCGATAAGAGAGCGCGGACCACCTGGTTGGCGACGTCGTCCAGGCACCGCTCATATTGTCGACGTTGGGCGTCAGCATCTCGTGCTAAGGCTGCGTGCTCCGTTTCAAGGGTTGCCAAACGTGCCACCAGCGCGGCGTGCATTTCACCGGCGCATGCTGCCTCCAGGCCGCGTAGTTGACCACGCATCGACTCATTCTCCAATTGCAACTTTGATATCTGCGCCTGATATTGATGTACGCGCGCCTGCAAACAGACGTGTGAAAATTTCTGGCATATTCTGTTGGATTGAAGGAAAAGTTCTGGGGTATTTTAGTTCAAAAGGGTATCACGAAATTTTTTGTCAAGCGCTCTTATATAGATAGAGTGGACTAAACTATAATAAATCGAAAAGTATACCATTTTGCAATTTTCGCAGTAGTTAATAAGATATTAATTTTAACTAACTAAAAATCGCTGAATATTGGGCTTCAATAATTTTTTTACTCAATACAATTTATCAACTTTACAAAAAAAGCAAGAGACAAAACTTGTTTATTTTGTTCTCATAAAATTCTGAGAATTTTTTAATATTAATTTTCTCATGTTGATAAAAATAGTCAATAAGAAAATGCGGTACTAAAAAGTTGATAAAAAATTCTAAAAAATTCTTAAAAATTCTATGAAAAGAAAATAAACAAGTTTTTGTCTTTTGTAATTTTTTTGTAAAATTAATAATATTTGAGAAAAAAATTATCGAAGACCAATATTCGGCAATTTTTAGTAATTAACATCTTGTTAACTATTGTGAAAATTGTAAATGGAGAATTTTTCGACTCAGTTTAGTCAGCTCTATTTACACAAGAGCGCTTGGAAAAAAATTTCAGGACACTCTGTAGGGTAATTCCGGCAAATTCACGCCACGCTGGAATTCACGCCGCAAAAATCAGAAAAAATAGAAGAAGTGAAGGTAATTTTCTCACAACTATTCTGTTACATGCCTTTATGTTATATTAGTATTATGTTATGATTTCAGCTTCTTACTGTTAATATTAATGAAATTATTGTAAGTTGAATCAATTTGTTACTGTAATAAGTAACGCTATTATAAATTATAACCTACATAAAATGATTAATGTAGGGCGTGCAGAAGACTTCGTAATTTCGTAATACATACATGTAGTATAGGAATAGTAAAGCATGTGTAAAAATATAAGTGCTTTGCTTTATTTATATTTGCGTATTCTTTGTTTAGATTGTTGTCTTGTATATCCCATCTGTTTGGGATATACGACATTTTTAGCGAGCGGAATTTATGCCCAAAGTGCGCAGATTGAATTCAGTGCACTAAATTCAATAAACGCATTATATGGAATATGTACCTCATGTCATAACACTTGTAATATATGTAGAAAGATTGTAATGATTATTTATTATTTCATATACATATTTATCATTCTTATTCCTTAATAAAACTTTATAACACATTTTATAAGTTATTATATCATTATACGTCTTATTTATATGCATTATTTGTAAATTTTTTATAGCCGCATCCTCCCTGCCATCCCTGAGTAGCCATATATCCCATCCCTATGGAATATACGGCAAAAATGCAAGGGTTTTAAAAAGTTTATTTTTTAATATGAAAAATAAATATTCCGGATTTCTAATATTTTTTTCAAGTTTTTTTACTGATATAGTTCGTTTACTGTAAACATAGTAAATAATACTTAATAAATTAAATTGTTGATAGGTGTGGCATATACCGGAGTTACCATATTATCCTACATGTATATACAAAATCTTCGTAAAAAATGAACAATATTTAATTAAAATCGAAAAAAAAGGTTTTAAAGCTCATAAAATCTATACTTTTTTAAAAGGTTATTGTAATTTTTTAATTCATGTGAATTTGGTAATTTTTATATATCTGGAGACACTGGTAATGTCTCGGCACTAAACACGGAGACGTGCCTTCTTTACACGAGCCTAGAAAATTACGAATTAAAAAAATCTTTCTCCTCACTTTGTGGGTCACATACACAAAAAAAAAATTTGCGAGTATTTTCGACAATACATCGTGAAAATTCGAAATTTCCTTTACAAAATCGTTTTTTATGTTCCTACAATTTTTTGTCTTTGGAGTTATTCGCAAGTTAAGTAAAAAGGAGTAATGATTTTGATTGCTCATAATTCCTGAAACTCGTATTGCAATTAAAATGCTATGACATTACTTTTCTTTTAATTGCACAATAATTATAAGGATAGTGTAATGTCATATTTTTGGCTCAAATTTATATATATTCTACATTTAAAAAATTAGCAGTTATACCATTCGATAGAGCAAAGTTTGAGTTTTAACAATCTGATTGCGGTACGATTTTTAACGAATTACGAGCAATCAAAATCAGAATGCTTTTTTTATTTAACTCACGTGTAACTTAGTAACAAAAAATTACGGGAAAATTTTATAAAAATGAATTTGTAGGAAAAATTTTAAGCTTTCACATCGATAGTCGAAAATTTTGCAACGAACATATTCTGTATATAATTTTGAGCTAACAAAATACCACAAAAATTTTCCTCCAATATTGTAGATTTTCTCTAAACTACTATGTATAAAAACGGCGAGCAGGATTCAGGACATTAATGATGTTTTATGAACATTATTACATGACAAGATAAGCATACGTAACCTGAAATAAAGATGTAGGAATAATCATCATTTGAATTTATTTAAAATTAGTAAAATATATCTTCGATGGACGTGAATGTATAAGCATATAATCCGAGTAGAGATCCATATAACATTATTCAATCCTGTCCTTACAGCAAAGTTACAAAAATTGTAGCAACACTGCTGCAACATTGCAGAGATTTTGCAGCGATGTTGCTGCAGATTCTGTACTGTACGGATAATGTTAACTTTTACAAAATTAAATTAGTAAAATATAACTATGTAAAGTTAAGAGTCTAAAATGTAACTAAATGAAGTTTTATGAAAATTAATTAACTTTTTAACTTAGCATTATTCAACCTTGATAATACCTATAATATACAATACATGTATATATGTTTTCCTTAATGCAAAAATCTCTCTATCTCTCTCTCTCTCTTCTTTGCAGATTTAAAAATATAAAATAATTATAAAGCAAGACGTTTTGTCAAACTCGACCAAAGAAATAACTATATAAAATCTAATTTTAAGAACCTATAAATTTTTGGAATTACAAATAAATATATGTTATACTCGAGAGTTTACTATTTTAATCTTTTCTTAAAATGTCTAAATTATGCAACAAGGTAAAAACTTTAATTTGTAAAATGTTTACAGATCATTTGGTAAAACGCAAAATAAATTATTATATGCTCAGCGAACTTTATATTCGACTATTTAAATTGCCTATTTAGATTGGCGATTATAATCTCGATCTTGACTTAGTAAAAATAAAAAATTGCAGGCCAACGAAAGCCAGGAGTGCTCCATAAATATCTCGTGTTATAGCACGTAATAAAGCTCAATTCCCGGCGGTCATTAAAATTAAGCACTAATGGATTATTTTGATTCTGGAATTACTTTGATTCAAGAATGACTCATGTCGCTCCCTTGCGATTCCTAGACGGAATTTATATTGTGCCTGCGTTTAACTCGGTCACTGTAAAAAGAAAATCGACCGCGGAGATTTAAATATCCCAGGCACAGCAGCACGAATATTTCCGCAATTATCTTGATGGTCTTATTATGGAACGAAACTCTTAAATTATACGTTCTTAAAATATTTGGAACATCTGACAATCTTTTTATTTCTGCTTTCAAATGAGAATAATTATGAGAATAATGGCACTTGTGACGATTACCATTTGCTTCTACTACGTGAAGTTGAAGGTAGAAAATACTTCGGTCGCAGTGACAAATTATTATTATTATTATTATTATTATTATTATTATTATTATTATTATTATGTAAACATATGAGGGTCTCATATGTTTATTGCGTTCGAAAATTCAAAATTTACTAAAATTATGTTTTACGTCTGTTAAAAATCCTCTAATTATAAATTAAGTAATTTTTCTGAAAAGATATGCGTAAATGTAAAAAATACTCTTTTACAAAAAAGTTACGCACAGTTCTAGAGAAAAGGATCATTATCTCTAGGCAAAAGATGACAGAACACAAAATATCAGTTATTTTGATTCCTTTCAACAAAATTTATATGAAAAAATTTTTACACGTCCACATAGAAAAATAGTATTAAACCTTCTAGTATTAAAAAATGTGATTACTCAATTTATTTTCTTTCGTTTAAGTAACATCTTTAACAAAGAATATTTTCTTGACAATAATCTCAAAATATCTATACTTATTCCAAATTTTAGAAAAACTCATTATTGAAAACAAGAATTTATTTTTTTTTGAAAAATATTATAAAATTGATCGAAGAAGTGATTTTATAATAAACAAATCGAATTTATTTTAATTTAACCCTCCCTTTAGATTCTGCGTGCATTGTAATGTACATCAAATTTGAAAACATTAATAAAACAATAATCTTTTTAGACTGTACATGTGAGAACACAACTGATAAGAATTAGAAATTAAATACAAAGGTCGAGGCTGGATCTTTAATACTTAAATAATTCAATGTGAATTATATATATATATATATATATATATATATATACTATATATGTACATGCATATATATGTACATGCATATGTACTATATTTATAGTTATTCGAATTGCGCATCGAATTGGTTTTCCGGATAAGCGCAACTAAACTACTAAATTACTGTAATAAATTTTTCGCAATATTTATTTACAGTTTTTCAACACATTAACATCTTTCTAATATGTTTGATTGAGTATCAAATTATTAAAAATTGTTTGTTAATTTAATTTAATTTGTGATAACAGTAGTTTAATGCGTTTATAAGTCCGGAAAACCAACTCGGTGTGCAATTCGAATAACTACAAATAGCATACATATATATGCATGTACACACGGTGTCATAAATGCCTATGTAGTCATTTGAATTTGCAAAAGGCATACTCAAAATGCGCATTCCTTTTTAAATATTCGTGCATTTATGATTAATGATTATTCGAAAAACCGTAATATAAATTAAAAATTGAACTTTTAAACTAACTCTTAAGTTAAACGTATAATTTTATAAGTAAAACTTAATAATATATAAATATTTTATAAATAATGTAGTTATTACGGGATTACATGGGAGAAAAAAACATAGGAATATACAATGAATGCAAAAAGTATCTGTACAAGAAAATTTTTTATTAAAAAAGTCTTATTTGTAGAAAATAAACATTAATTAGCAATTTTATACAATGAATTTTATACATTCTGTTCTAAACAAACGAACTTCGCATGTATTCCTGATTTTAGAAGCTAAATTTCTCGACTGTACTTTTTGAGCATCCAAACAATACAATTTTAAATTTTCGCTTATTTTTTTATATGATATATTTTCTATAATTAATACACATTTTTGGTATATAATTTTAAGAAATATACAGTCTATTTTATTCTTTATGAATAAATTGTTAATTACCCAGCAAGAAATGATTGTTAATTAAACATCAAATCGACATCAAATTAGTGTTGAAATTATCGTATCGATTCGACATCAATTCGATGACTCATTTTTCTCTGGATAATATTTATTTTTTAAAAAATAAAGTTTTTTAAAAAACTATTTTCTCTGTACGAATATTTTTTGCACTCACTGTATATTCTTGTAACTAGCAAAATTAAATTGGCAATTCTAATTAATAATTTATTTTGCTAAATATATTGATTAATTAATTTGAAAAAATAAGAAAGATTGCAGAGTATGTCTAATCGCGATTTTATTCTTGTAAGAAAAATAATACTACATTATTTATAAATTATTTATAAATTATTAAGTTATTTATAAATTATATGTTTAGTTTAAGTTACTTATAAATAATTAAGTTAAATTAAGTCTAGTTTAAATTCAATTTTAATTGTTTTATCAATTTAATTCATCTAGTTAATTTAGTTCATCTATATTGTTTTTCAATTCGATGATTTCTAACACTGTTGTTTCCTTTCTTATAATATTTATTTCTTAATGTTCTTTTACATAAGTTCTGTTTTTGATACTGCAAACATTATGTTCTTACAAGAAATTTAACTTGATTTTATCTGTTTTGTCAATTTTAATTTATTTAATTTATATTATTGTGCAGTTATGATGTGCAATAGGTAAGTCTCCATAAGATTTTGCTATCCTTTCTTTTTAGTAATTGTCTTTTTAATGATATTTCTGATTCAGCTCGCACTTAGTTAATTAGCTAATAACTTAGCATACTCCAGCTATGGCAATCTGTAAGACTTGCTTGCTGCACTCGATTTCTTTGAGGGTGACATTGGATTGTTACTAATTATGCTATTGGAGACTGTTGAGGATGAGTTGAATATAACCGAAACGTTCAGTTTTGATTATATTCAAAGTACCAGTATGTGCGCGCGCGCGCGCGCGCGCGTGTGTGTGTGTGTGTGTGTGTGTGTGTGTGTGTGTGTACGTATAAGCATTTCATTTCTAATTCTCATTAAAAAAAAACGTTGAAATTATTTAATTCTATTGAAATTGTTTGAAATCTGATGTAGGTACTAACGTATATGTATACGTTAGAAAAATAGTCAAAATTTTGAAAAAAATTGTCTAGTATGAATTATTTATTAAAATGTGTATGAATTAAAAAAAATTTTTTTTATATAATTCCAATCAAATCAAGTTTGAAAAGGTTAATAATTTTGATTGAAGTACCTATTAAATTAGACTTCAGAATATATATATTTTGATAAATTTGATGAATTTACATAATAGATTTGCGCCAATTGTGGACTTTTATGAACTTTTGAAATATTTGTAACAAGTAATTATTATTATTTGTGTACTACACGGAAATTAAGAAAAGATTGGCTGAGCATTTTTAATTGGTTGCAGCAGCCAAATTTAAAAATGCTATGTCATATTTTACTAATCTGCTACATTTTTCTGTGTATCGGAATTGTATCTATCATCGTTATCGAGAAAATCAAGGCCTATGTATAATTTGTTTTTCTCGAAGAATGTATAAATTCGTATACGTCTACATTTTCAACTTTTTTAATTTGTCTCATAAAAGTCATTTTGCTAAACGTATACAGGACAATTAAAGCTTTTTTAAAATTATTTTTTAAAATATTTTCATGTTAATATGCCTGCACTATTGCTCTTTTTAAAGTTGGAAAATGTTTGGTTTTCGATATCGGATAGGGGGTAACTAAGGTTTTTAAAAACTTTAACCCGTCTCTTTACTTTCATACTCAAACGGAAGCAATTACGTGGCGATGAGGTTCGTGATCGGTTCACTTTTCTTATTGCTGTTTGCCTTGAATCAAGACTCGGTCTTTTAAACAGCGGAAAGGCCGAGTTAACGAGAAATGTTTCTATGAGCGATCGGATGTATTGTTTACCAGCTACATGGCGTTATCGACGAGCTTCTCTCGCGATTCGCGGTCGGACACAGCAATAATAACCGATCGTTATTAGCAAAAAGGCGTTTAACGTTGAATTAGTGCTGCAGAGAAATCCTGTTGAGGACAGGGGTGCTAATAGAGGGTGCGTGTGTCTGATTTATAACAGTCGGCCCTCGCCTGTTACACACCCTCGCATCGCATCGAGCGAGGAAACCAACGATTTTCTGTCGTGCCTTAGCCTGAGGGAGAGTAAAAATGCAGATCGTCCGCCTTCTGCGTGAATTCTCATCGGCACGCGTTATTTCTCGACAATGTAGAGTATATTGTTGTTTAAAAAAAAAGATAAAAAAATACGAACGTGTAGTTTGTAGTTTCAAATTTACATTCTGACTTTGTAAATTTAGCTAATTTGAAATTAATAACAAAAGTTGAATGTTAATCTTATATTAATATTAATCTGGAGACACTGATAGTGTCCCGGCGCTAAGGCACATGCAACGACATGCACTACCGTGGCTACTTTACGCGAGTTGCGAGAGATTGAGATTATTAGATTTCATATAATAAACGATAAGGAGGTCAAAAACGAGCAAATATATAAATTGGGTCAAGGAATAAAAACTAGTTCATTAAAATATCAAAATTCAAAAAAATAAAAATTAAAACTAGTTTTTCAACAAATATACAATATAAAACAATATAAAAAACATTTTCGCTTAACTTAGTTTTTCTCAGCCAATTAATTATATTAATATAGTTTATACTTATTATTCTAGTATGTCTACTCTGTATTTATTTTAATTATTTTTTTATTAATTATTCTAGTATATTTACTCTGTATTCTTTAGAATTTTACATTGAGCCAGCTTTAAAAAAAAGTCAAAAGGCTCAATTTTCAATTTTAAAAATAAGATTTTACTTTTCAAAAACTTCATTCTAAAAAGTTTTAAACAGTGCGTGCGCGCGCGCGCGTGTGTGTGTATTCTAATATATTTTATATTAATAGTATAGTTCTATCTAATTTGTATAATATATTGTTGTTACAATATTATATTTTTAAAATGAGATGAACACTAAATTATCAAACGCTGCTGCACTTTGTAAGCTCAGCTTTTCAATTTTTCTCTCTAGTCAGAAATTAATTTCCCAATTTCTTCGAGAACGTTTCCTTACTATAAATTTCTTGTCACGTGATTCGACAGAATTTGTTTTTCTTTGCGTCACTGATTTGCGTCAGCAATAGAAGTACATTCGTGAATTGCGTATTCAGACATAACGTTATATATAATACTATGCCTCCCATAGAGATTGCGCGACTTGTCATTGACAGACAGTGGCGGGTCGACATCGAACCTAGAGATCGATATTAAACGTTATGTCGTAAGGGACAGGCGATATAGCCTCTCTTTCTTTCGCCCTTCTTCTCTCTGCTATTATCGCTACTATGAGGGAAAGGAAAAAGGAGGAAAGAAGACACTCTCCTTCCTCCTCGTACGATACGATTCTTTTAGGGGCAAACTGCCCGTGAACAAGATATGCGCACATCGTAAGGATTGGTAGTAAACATCCACGTTTACTGTTTCCTTTATTACCTGGACTCCCGGCGTAAGACGCGTTTTATGCCAGAAATCATCGTCCGCGAGAGCTTTACGAGAGTCGCATGAATTGCGGAAACGAGAAGCGAGAGCGAGTTTATCGATATTATTCTTTTGGATAGAATAGCAGCATCAATTCTGGTCGCTTTGTGATCGGAGCACAGCACGTCGATTAATCGTCGTATTAATCGTAAAGTTTGACGAACCTAGTTAGCGCAATATTACATGTTATGGCGAGGATATATAGAAAAAATATAAAGAAGGAATTGAAAACATCGATATTTCAAGTATTTACTTTTCAGGAGAGAGACATAATAAAATAGTAATTAATTATTGCATTAAATTAAAAGAGAAAGACACTGTTC
>Ga0157363_1003524_pt1 | contig 14168 bp, 13 predicted proteins | sample AttsexASBM1_FD_111477 | JGI IMG/M metagenome (GOLD analysis project Ga0157363, IMG submission 111477) | Fungus gardens microbial communities from leaf cutter ant in Ribeirão Preto, State of São Paulo, Brazil - Atta sexdens ASBM1 | ecosystem: Host-associated > Fungi > Mycelium > Unclassified ...
AATTATGACGCGTATCTCGACCGGAACTATCCTGAGAAGAGGACGTACATCGCCTGTTATATATGGCTCACAAATATCGCAATAAACGAACATTTTATCGGGGATACCGCGCCACAAACTATAGGGCTCGCTACTCCAATAACCATCTGCAAGTCGTTTTCCCGTCTCCTTAAATCCGTAAGTAAGACAAATTTTCTCTTCATTCGAATTAGATTTACGTATCATGAGATTGGAATAAAATTGGTATTTACTGAAAATTGCTGATGCGAAATCGAGTATTCGTAGAAAATTATCGAAAAAGTTTATGTGATGTAACATTTTGTATTTCTCATCGCAGTTAATACTTATCAAGACTTTGTCACCGTCAGACGCTTTTTGCTGTTCGAAATAAAAATGCGATTCGGCAATTTTACACGCGGTATTAATCGCATCGATAAACTCATGGATATCGTTGTAAATACCATTTGGAAATGTAACTTCTTTTGCCGTAAACGCACCATTCTCCTCATCGGGTTTAACATCGACGAATCTGATCACATTTTCGTTATGACGTACGTGTAAAAAGCTACAGAGAAATTGAATCTCGCTTTTCGCAACCTCCCATTGCCCATGTAACACTATAGAGTGAGGTAATTCCGTGATAAAGAACGATGTTGTATTATCCGGAAAATGACTCATACTGCTATTACTCGGAAGTACCAGGAAAAATTGTTCCTCCTCCATCGCGAAGAGAAATTAAACCGGAATCCAAGTATCAAATTTATGGGGTAACCGCGCCAGCTAACACTTGTTTATTAGCTCCTCATCCCCTACTCTTTATCACACGATCGACGATAAATTGTTCTTCCTCTAAATTTTTCTCAACTCGAATTAGTTCTTGCTCATAAAAAATACCTTCTATGACTTCGTCTGCTAAATCTCGCAGTTCGTATACGTGAGAATTTTGTCAATCGAGAACACGATAAATTTGAAATATCTCCTCGCTCCACTTAGCCTTTCTCTAAGACGCCTTTTACCATACTTTCTGATATGGACGAGATCTCCGGCGCGATATTTAACTTCTCGCACAGGTTTTTTTAGCGTTTCGTTTTTCCAACACCGAGCTATTTTCTTTCGTTATTGCTGCATTCTCGTATTGGTTGCATTCTCGTGGACGAGTGATTATAAGCGCGTATAATATCCTGAAGAACATCGATGTAGCGTCGCGAGTTTTTATACGTGAAGAAACGCACATTCGCTCTTTCAGTGTTCTGTTGAAGCGCTCGACGATGGCGGCTTTAATGTTCGGATTGCGTGTTACCCGAAAATGTATCGTTTTCTTTAAGAAATTTCTGCATTGATTGTGCGACAAATTCTTTACCCTTGTCCGTTTGCAAGTATACGGGTATTCATCCTTCGCTTTTCGACGAGTACGCGATGGAAAGCTTTTATCACGCAGTTACTCGTTTTGTCATGTAACGGTTCTACTCAGATGTATTTACTTAGTACATCGATAAACACTAACAGATAGGAATAACCGTCATTGTAATTTTTTAAAAGATTTCGGAGTTCGATCAAATCTGCCTCCCACACATCGTCAATGTTTGTTATGTTGTAATGCAATCGCAGAAATTTTCAGCGCAATGGTCGGTGCAACGTGTATGGTACGCGTCTTGTAATTCGAGCCAACGTACGACTTCTCCCCGCAGAAATTCGGTTTAACGGCACAAGTTAGATCCATCGCCGAATAGCTCGCATAATGCGACGGATCGTAATATAGTTTTTCAAATGTTTTCGTTATCCCAGTTTTTTCCAAGCGAGTAACCGATTTTTTTCTCATTTACGTTAAAGATACGAGGGTATCTGTTTCATGTATGAGAAAGAATTAACAAACTTTCTTCGTCCATTTTTTATTCGTAATTTTTACATTTTTCTCCTTCCTTGTGCTCTCGATACAATCGATATGGAACTCGCGCTTTTGATATAAAAGGCATGGAACTCGCGCGAGGTCGAAGATTTATATTGTTGACAGCAACACCATGCATGGACAATAATTTTTTATTTCTCACCAGTGCAGAAGATATGTTCAGCACACGGAATAATTGTGCAAATTGATTTCTACTCGCTGCTTTCACAGTTTTTCTCTCGTGCATTGCATCGTTTATTAAGTGGATATTCATGGATATTCAAATCTTTAATGACGTTATTATCTATAGTCATGATTCCACGCTCGTCCCAACTAATTCTATCAGGCACAGGCTTTTCGAAATAAATGTTTTATCAGTAAGTGTGCATGCTTACGATAAGATTTCAGTACGCTTTCCAATATTTCCTCGATACTTTTCATCGTATGATTATGCTCGCTCGAAATTTCGAAATTTTTCGTAATAATATCTGTGTTATTAATGAAATGTGATGGTGGTATATCGGATGTTTGCGTAAGATCGTCAAAAACGCCATCGTTCATCGTCCCGTTATCAGCGGAGGCTCTCATGTAGCAGTCTCGTGTAATTGTCTTCTGCATTTTCATTACGTATGTCTTTCTGTCTTCTTGGATAAATCGTAGATATTGGCATAATGCCTCTCTGTACATTTTCTACCTCTCACTTTCGTCACGCAGCCAGCTGGAATTAAGAATACTCATCTCCGCATCGAGTCGTGTTAGATGAGTTCCCGGAGTTTGCGCTGTATTATTAGTATTCGATGTTATCCGAATTTTGCGATACTGTTATTTCTTATGACTCCGTCAACGAATGATGTCGGATTTTGATGTAACTGATTCTCTCCAGATTTTCCATCGAAATTAAAATCATTTTTTTAGCCCTCTCCATAATGTAAATAAATTTTATTTACATTATGGAGAGACTACATTACTCTACTATTTCGTTTTTTTCGATAATTAATGATAATAAGGTCGATAATATAGACCCGATAATATAAAGTAAAAATCCATCTCACTACACCAACAGCTTTCTTTTATCCTTCCATGTTTTGCAACGACGCGACGCAGAGTCTTTTTGTATTTCGTTAACTGATTTTTTTCACACCGTTCGAGCGAGACATTATTTTTGAGTGTATTAAAAACACATTCATAGATACAACGAATTAGTTTTTCGTTAGCGTTGCGCAAGAAGGTTGTGCATTGAATTTTGTTCAAATGATAGAGCGCCGCGAAGAGACAGGCGTTTCTCTTACCGATCGAATATGTGGCGATTTTCGACGCTCTGTGCGATTTCTTGTCACTCATCTTCATCGCGAGAAAAAATCTACGACTGACTACAATTACCCGTTCTCAACTTTTATATAATATGAATCCGCTGGAAAATGATCTACGCGGCACATAGACGTAATGAATCGTATCTTCGGGAAAAATATACATTCGAAATCGATACTCGTCCGAGGTTGATTTCAGATCGAGCAACAAATACCCGTCTCAATGTAGCGTCGTAATATACTTCTTCTAAGAATTTCGGATCGTCGGGATAGACTTGATGCGCTAAATGACGAATTTAAGTGCGATCGCATGGATTTTTGAAAACAACGATGTAATTCGCGTTAAGTGATATATCATACTGGCCACGTCCCTAATGGAATAGATTCTGCAAGATAAGAATAACACTGAGATTCTTGTGATGACTGCCTTTGGTAAAAAGATCCACGATCGCATCGCATGACGATTCTCTCATAAGATCGTCGATTATCACTAATTTTGGAGAAAGAGGATCGTTCGAATAATCCTTCGCGAAATTCAATTATATTCTTCTTCGTCGTTTTAGTATTGTTGCATCCCCAACGCTGTTCTTCGAATTTTTTTACACGTGTGTCATATTGTAATTGATGATAGACTTCTTGTCATTCCGCGTAATAAAACAAAACTCTCTTAAAGCGTCCGACATGAGAGATAAATGCTGGAGAAGAGCCTTCACAATCGATCATCTTTCCGCAACCGATCGGCCCGCATACGATCGACGTCCAAGGATGTTTCCAGCGCACGTCCATCTTACGAAATGAATGATCGATCTCCGTGCATGACTTCAAAAGCAAAAAGAAAAAAACGTCATTTGATTTCTAGAATACGTAAAACGAAATAATTTTGGGAGGGGCAAGGGAGATAAGCTGATCATCGTGACGGAGGCCCCCACGCGGCGGACAAGCGCTCGCGCTCAGTGTATCCCCGCGTGAGTTTGTCAACAAAGACTACCGCGGCGGGGCGAAAAGCTGATTTCGCCGCGGTGCGATGCGCACAAGCTTATGTTCGCGTCAAAAAGGCTCGCGATCTGCGTATATTTTTATCGTTAAGTGAACGCATGGCATCGCCGAAGTTTACTCTGATGTCGCTACCGTGATGCCGCAGCGAAGGAAAAGCTTTCGTAGAAAAATCGGAAAGGCTGGTTAGAATTTTATAATAAATCACCTTTCTTGTTTTCTTCAAGTACAAAATATTTTTTATTCGATACTTTTTTTAAAAAAGAGGAAGGAAACATAATTTTAATTTTTTATGTTGATTATATTTTTATGTTGATTATATTTTTGCTAACTCAAAAAATTCAATTATTCAGAAACAATATTTACATTTTTACATTTTTAAATCATTCAATAAAATTCTAATAAAATTATTTTTTTTGCAAAAGAGAGATACTTATATTTTATTACTTACAAAAAACTTAAATTCAAATTTTTTCTTACATAATACTTAAATACTTAAATGCAAATAGACGGAAAACTCATGAGCTTAAAATATAAGTGAGAGAAAGAAAAAGAAGTCATTATTCTCTCTTGAAACCATACGGAAGAGAAATAGCGATTATTAATAAATTTGCGTTTTACCAATACCGGTGTACATGTTGTTTCGTTTCGCATTACGATTTCGTGATGAAATACGGTCGGATTGCACTAAAATTCAAATTTATTACTGTCTCTCCCGTTTCTTCTTCTTCTTCTTTATCGCACCTTTCTTTTTCATTATCCATTATTAATTTCCAATACTAAAATTTATAATTCGAGAGTTCTTATAATTTAATATTATTCCTTTAACTTTACAAATCTTGTGCCAATTACCTTCCGGTGTATGAACGACGTACGCCGGAAATAGAATTTTGAGCCCCCGAACACGAATGACTCGATAAAACTGCCCGATAGATCTCGAGTTGTCCATCATATCGTTCAGAAAATTCCCTGCAGCTCGTACTCGCTCGTTCGCCTCTGCTTACGTAAATATACGAATCTGTATCACAATATAAAACGACTACCTAATTTCTCTAGATATTTGTACAATATCAGTCGTGCTTGTGACGTCGTCTATGCCGTGATTACAGGATTGGTTTGCGGAGAAGGTGCGACCGCGTAGTCGCCACGAAACATATATTTTCTCGTCATTGACAGGTAATATATTGGTTATTTCATGCTCTGAACTCGTGAGCAACGTTGCCAAACGTTCGTATTTTTTTACGATCTCTGTATTAGGCAAATTGATTCGTTGGTCGAATTTATCCCAGAAAGAATTCAAGTAGAATTTCGCAATGAATTTTGCACCGAATATAAACCAGGATTTCGAACGATATTATTTCTATCGAGAACAATACCCTCAGTTTCTTCATATTTCCGAAAGTATCATTTCCTCGACTCGTCATCCTGACATTCGCTCGGCCGCTAGCTTCTTGCTTTAATTTCAAAAATTATATATTGACATATTCGGCAAACAAACCACTTTGCCTCGAATCGTGTGACTCTAAATTGCCATATTTCGCTCACATTCGTCACGAGATAACTTTTCTCGAGGGCTTTATGCAATTCGCAGGATACCCATGCACCTACGAATTCACGACGGGAAGATCGTGAGTGCACTCGGCCTTTCGCAGTAACTACAGCCCGAACAATAATTTGCCTTGTACATGGTACGGGAGTACAGGGTGAAAGAGATCGCGTGGAGGAAGTACTGTGCACCGAATGATATCCTCGACAGAAAATATCACAGAATCTACACGTTTACATAACGTTTACATAACGTTTACATAACGTTTCTCCATACCCGTAACTTTGTATCGGGTTACGATATTTTCCATACTGCCATCAAAGAGCGCCTCGCGAGGGTCGAGAGGAGGGTTAGCATCGGATTAGCATCGGATAGTTTTGAAGGAAATTGCGCATCTCGCGATTCTCGCGCTTTTCTCGTGCAAATTCACACTCCTATTTCTTCATCTCTCTATATCCGCGTTGTCGAAGACGCCATGTCATTGCGAGAGTTCGTATCGAGTATCGATTGTATCTTCGTGTAAATGCCCCAGACAATTAAGTACTTAAGGTTCCTTTCACGATTGATTTAGTAATAGTTGGGATAACCGTGCCAAAAATAATCGTAAAATTGTAAAACGTAACGCAACGTCTTGGTCGCTGATTCGACTTCGTAATGTCGGATGTATCAGCAATTCGATATTCTTGGCCTCGTCCCGCATTACAGGATGTCCGAGCTTACGCTCGACCCACATTAACTACTATACTTTGTGCGACTGATTGTCTTTATATCTATATCCGCCCGATGGAAATGCTTCCTATTTCTTCTTTGCGTAAAAAGTTTTTGCGAAAAACTTTCATACATGTGGAAGCGATAGTCGTGCATTCTACAAACGGACACACATCTCCGTGTTCTAAAAAGATTTTTCTGAATGCCATGCACGCACGTCGAAAGATATCTACGTCATTCCGGCAATATTTTATTATTTCTTGTTTGAAATCAAAAACAAAATTCGATCGCGACATTTCCTCATGCCGAACCATAAAATGTTTCTCGGGCTTATGTTCCTCGGGCTCATGCTTCTCGGGCTTTATTTGCTCAGGCGAATAATATCGAACGTTAGGTATTGGTTCAATATAATTTTTATTTTGCAGCGTATTAAACAAATGAGGAAAAAAACCTTTACCCAAAGTATCCCGCAGTCCGAAAGCCTTGGATAAATCAGCTAAACGCAGGTATATAATTTGAACTATCAATAAATTTTGTACGACCAATCGTCATAACGATAATTTTCGTCCCGTTCAAAATCATCCGAGGTTCTTCCATTATTCCCGGACTTTTCAACGAGGTATTTTAAAATAAACTGAGCGAAAAATGCTTTAGCATTACGCGATACAGATGATTTTTTTTTAAATATTTAGATGTTCGTGTCGCGAAATTGATAAACTCTTTTATGGGATCACTAAATATGAATTCGCGCACTCCACACCAACGACATCGCAATGTCATGACGTCTATTCCCGCGCACGCTTCGCAAATTTGTTGCGCAACGCAGAGAATTGAAACATGAATTCTCCGTTCCTTGTGTCTCGATAAGTGTCTTGTCGCGTTTTGAAATTATAAAACATGACGCGGTCTCTTTTAACATACTCGACCGTGTCTTCGACGTCATTCGTATTTGTTTGCGGATTTTCTTATCGCGATGTACAGTACTCGTACTCTCTCCAAGGTTTTCTATTGAGGCTTTGCGACAAATAAGTCGCATGTAAAATGATTCGAAGACTGTAACGATCGGCAAGTTTTGCAATAAACTATGTCGCAATCGTGTCGCGATTTTAAATTAACCAATCGCCCGCATCCGTTACAAATTTTAATAGATTCGCAAACGCTTGAGGGATTGATTATATGATCCCTGCGCTCGATGATGTTCGAAACATGTACGCCCGAAGAAGACGCGAACGCACGAATCGCACTTAATCAACTCAACGTCGGGGAATTCGCAAGACGGGATGGCGTAGCAGCATGAGCATTTTTTTGTGCATTGACCTCTGTCGTTACGAAAGCTCACGTTGCACGCTACGCATATCCTCTACGAAAATCGGCGGCGGCTTTTATATTTAATATAGGATTATAATGTCGGGAACCCTCGTAATACATTATATTACCTAGGCAGGAAAATAACGAGTCGTACATCGGATTCTCGCCTCGATCGAAAGTACTGTTATATTAATTATATATCATTGCAATATTTTCGGAAGCGAGAATCCATTGGAATTGCTCGATTTCGCGAATTCCATATCCTTCCTCGGGAATCGTGATACCAGCGGCTTTCGTTAATTCTTCGGCCAGGTTATGTTGTAAGAACGCTGGTATCTCACGGATTCCCATCTTTCTTACAATTCTTTCGTACGCAGTTGCCCACGCTTTTGATGTACGCGTGCCACTAGCAAACGGGGAAAACACAAATTATCTGTATTATTTATTTGCAAAAGCGAGCGTTTGGCTACATCTTCGCGAGTTAATCGATTAGATTGACGGCCGCGGCTGGTATTGAGACTTTGAAAACGCGTATTGTAAAGTTTTCTGTGATATCGAATCCTCCAGCACTTCGCGTCAACGAACTCACGAGTTATCATATATCCTCATGAGTTAAATCGCGTTACTGGACGAAACGATAAACCAGCCAGACCACACGCTAGATCCGCCGACTCGAATGATAATCTTACGTAATCATTCGGTTCGCATGAATGTAATGCATACACTCGAATTTTATGAAACGCGCTTTCTATCCAACGAATGATATCTGTATCTTCGGGCGGACGTATCGCAAAAGTTGCCTCCCTCCTTAGTATCGCAAAATTTCTAAACCGACGCGAGTTTTCCGCCTTTTATTCGATAAAAGCAAAGTATAAATTCTAATCTCCTTTGTTGATCCGATGATTATTTTCTTCTCGATGATGATGTAGCTGTTGCCATTGCTGCTACTGCTGCTGCTGCTACTGCTGCTGCTGCTGATGATGATCATCGTCGATGGAGTCTTTGAAATTTTGAGAGGATTTTTCTTCCAAGATGTTTGTTTCTCTTGCATGCAGAAGCGATGTAGAAGCAATCACGGAAGTAGGATGGTCGGTACCATTGCCAGTTTGTACTGTAAAAAAAGTTAAACAAACCTTATCAATCTGCGATAACATCGCCATATATTAAATCAGAAATTTATACTACTAGTTGTAATATTACAGCATAGCAAGATAACTCACCTATACCTGTTTACATGATCGTACGTGGGCGAATGTTTTTCTTATTTACAACTTTTTATATTCCGGCGGCATAGACAGAACAGGAGAATACGAAACATCTGATAAAAATATCTGTTTAAGTATCTCGAGCAACAAGCAAATTTAAAATAAAAAGTAAAAATATTACCTTCATTTTCAAAAGATGCCTAATATCTTTTCTTCTTCTTCCTCTATTATCTCCTGAGACGTTTCTATCTCGTCATGTATTTCCTTTTCCTCCTCGTCGTCGCCGTTATCATCAACGCTGTCCTCAGCATTAGCTTTGTCCTACTCCTCATTATCATCATCATTATCATCAAAAAATTATCGATATCGTTATCCTCCTCCTCCTGCTCTTCCTCCTCTTCCTCTTCCTCCTCCTCCTCCTCCTCTCCAGACTCTACATCTTCCTTCCGATTTTGTTCGGTTTCCTGCGCTGAAAAGTAATTTTTATTATTATTATTTTTGAACTCTGTGTATAACTAACTCTCTATATTCTAACTTATTTTTTTAAAGAACTTACACGTTATGGAAATGATAAAACCTGGAGAGACCAATGCTCTAATCGAATCAGACGGACTCAATCCGTTATTCGTATCATTATTGTCGTCATCATCATTTAAAACAAAATTGATTTTATTGTTTATTGCATTACATCTGTATTATATGTATACTAGATTTTTCGATTATTTGTAAAATACTTACCAATTACGATGACAAGAACGTCACGCGGATGCGGAATATTATTTTCCAGTTCAATACGTGCTCTTCCTGGAAAAAATAAAATATTTTAATAATTGAAATTTCTATAAACATTTAGATAATATTTATTTCCCTAGAACTTACTTGCTGGTATTCCCTCCTCTTTTTGTCTCACAGGGTGACGTCCTTAAACTAAGGCGTTCTACTGGGCGCCCCCTGTGGTATCGCTCGTCCTATAATGCAATTCGGTTCTATGAAATAAATATTATAATTTAATTATAAAGTAAATTTTTAATGCTAATATATTCGATTTTATTTTAGAAATTTACTGCTTACCTTTTAATCCAGTGCGGCGATTGAAGTCAATTATGTGACTTCCTGCGTCAACCTCCTCGTGTCCAAAATACTCGCGTATTTCCGGATGACGAGCGATTATATTTTTCAATCTCTCATCACCACCACAATGCCCCAGTTTGTGCATAATGCACACTAATATGCTGAAGCATTCACTCACAAAATTCCCAAAAATGGAATTTTTTTCGTTATGATCTGACAATTTTGTTAAATACCAAGTGTACAAGTATGAAATGACGATTTTTTTCCCAAAAAAAAAACACGTTAAATTCGGAAGAATGATAAAAAGAAATTTATTCAAAGTATGCTCCATTGCTAGTTACACATTTTTCCCATCTTTTGAGCAATTTGTGGATACCACACCAGTAAAAATCTTCCCCTTTTGCCGCGAACATTCATCGAGCCATTTTTTCACATCTTCGTACGAATCAAAGCACTGCTCAGCAAGTGCGTGACCCATCGATGCAAACAAGTGATAATCGGAAGGAGCCAAGTCTGAGTAAGCCGCATGGGATAGAACTTCCCAGCTGAGTACTTCCAACGTGTCCCGAACTGGTTTTGCCGTATGTGCATGGAGCATTGTCATGGAAAAAAATGACTTTGTGTTGCCTCTTTTGATATTCTGGTCGTTTTTTAAGCAGCGGTTCAAATCGATCAATTGTTATTGATATTGATAATGTTTCGTCAGGCTTTAATAGCTCATAATAGACCACACCCTTCTAGTCCCACACAGAGCATCGTCTTCCTGCCAAAGTGATTCGGTCTTGCGGTCGATGTGGATGGTGCGCCCATGATTTTTTGCACTTTCTCAAAAAATTCTCAAAAAAATCCACTTTTCATCCTCAGTACCAATACGATGCAAGAATGATTTTCTTCTGTATCGTTCGAGCAAAATTTCACATGTATTTTTGCGCCTCTCATCTGTCTCTCGTTCAATTCATGTGGCACCCATCTGCCGACTTTCTGAATCTTTCCCATCTCTCGTAGGCGATTGGAAACAGTTTGATGACTAACACTCAATTGCTCTGCGAGTTATTTTTGTGTTTGTAAATCATCTTCAGCAATGCTTGCAATTCCACGTCTTCGTACTTTTTGGGCGGTTTTCCGTGTTCCTTGTCTGCAACATCGAAAGCTCCAATTTTGAAACGTTGAAACCATCATTCACACGTTTTTTGCGATGAAGCATGTTCACCATAAGCTTCTCCAAGTAATCGGTATGATTCCGCAGCAGTTTTCTTCAAATGAAAACAAAAAATTAATGCTGTCCGCGAATGCTCCTTACTTATGGTGCAAATTTCATCATATTAAACACTGCAACACAATACTATGCAAATACTTTTCAATCAAATCACTTTGCGCGTTTAACACTTGTTGATGGTATAATAAAATAGCGTATAATGTTAAATCTTTGTACTTCACACTGCATTGGTGCACAATCTATTTCTCAAATCGTCATTTCATACTTGTACACCTAGTAATCGGCGGCAATTAATTTTTTATTTAAGTTACTACGATAAAAAATTTGAGTAATTTATGGAGCTTCATTTTTAAATACGAATTAAAAGCGTGAGTAGTCAATTCGCAAATCAATCTATTACAGAGTCTGAATGTGGGACTAAACTTTAGCTTGACTAGTGCTTGGTTGCTATTTATGCTCGTAGCGATATTCATAAAATTCCTCTCCTCGAAAAGAATTATTAAAAGTTTCTAGTCCCTTCATTGGCCGATAAGTTTTAACAATTTTGGTAATTGGTCGCTTCCTTTACTAGAAGTGATTTTCTCGTACAATTTAGAGAAGTAGGAGACGACAAAAACTTCTTAGTCATCTTTTTTGTCTCTATCTCTGTCGCTTTAAATATTAATGAAGTTTCTAAAAAGCAATAAATCCAATCGTAAATTTATTTTAAATCGAAGACGCTTCATAAATTTCTTCTCGTCTTTTTGAAAAAAAAACTCGAAGATTATCGGTGTAGTAATTCTTATTCTTAGAAACTGCCGAGATAAACCAATTCTTTATCCCTTATGATTCATTACGAAAAAATTTTCTCTTTTTGGCAGGTTGAATTCTTTTCATTGTCATTTTATAAAAATGCAGGAGAGGAATCATAAAACGTTTCTTATCGTTCCTGTTCATTCCTATTCGTTCTCGTTTTATCTCACTTCTCTCCCCTTCTGACTTCTGTGTATAGATTATTTTAAGTTTTTAAGAAAAATTTAGAGAAAGTTTATGTTTTTTCATTTTTTTTCATCTGCGCACGCAGAATAATTTTATCAGCGTCGGAGAGAGAGGCGATATCATCAGTATTATCGAAAATCCATTTCATTCGAATCTCGTCTGCAGCTTTAGCTTCGCAAGCAAACAAGTACTGTGCTTCTTGTGTTTTTGATTGCCATCTTGATTCGCTTGAATTTGGTACTACTGTGGCGTAAGAACAATGGTGAGTTCAAAAAATTCTAATAATTCGGACATGGGAATATACTCCATCCCTGATTCATTCAAGTTATGTAATAACGACGATGAGAGAAGAAACGCTTGATTTCGTTTATTAATTATTAATTTCGTTTATAGGTAAACAATATACCTTCCTCGGACTGCAAAGCATTGTGAAATGCGTCGATGCACGTTTAAAAAAAATTAGAATTAGAAATTAGAATCTTTATCCGATAATGTTAACAAGTGTGCTCTATATTTAATTCAAAAAATCGAACTGAAATTACCTGCAAATTTTATTAACCAGGAAATTATAAAATTAACATTGCGTGGTAATTATGGAGATATAGAGCGTAATGTATGTACGTACACAAATTAACATCTTAACTTTTCTTGATTTCAATATAATATTTTTTGGAATTAACTCCATTAAGATATAACGAAATTTTTCATATAATTCTCTCGAAACGAGAATCTTTGGTTTAATTTTTCTAAAAAACTTTTTTTAGTTTATTCTCATGCGAACTTTGTATTTCTTCTTCTTTGAAAAAAAGAATTTGTATCAATAAATACATTTTTATATACCATAACCTTCGTTTCTTAATTATCCATATCCTCCAATAACTTTTTTCTCTACATATTTTCATTGTTATATATATAAAACATAGATTTTTAAATAAAGTACAAGAAGTACAATACAAATTCATAAAATCCTTATCATACATCATAAAAATCATACTTTCGCTCGAAGTGAGTCATCACACCGGAGACGATGTGTCGCGTCAGTTGAATATGTTCCTGTTTAACCTCCCCCATTCTTCCTAGCAAAAGCAAGATTCTCTTTAGACTCCCAAATTTTCATATAAGATCTCATCTCTCATAAAACATTCACAAACGCCAATACGTCGGAGACATTGTGCCGCGCCAACAAAAAAATGACCGACATAAAACCGTTCGCCATTCATGCCCAGTGTTCGTACTCCGTCCTCACGACAAAAAATGCTACAGACCCACTCATCATTTTTTTGAACTTTATCCTCCATTTTGTCAAAGATCCTCTAGCATCTCCCTTCTCCATTCATCTGTAAGTACAGTGCGAACCAATCAGATCTTTGGGCAAATATAGGGCCAATCAGAATATACCATTTAATTACCCTATTATCCCCATCCCTCACTCCTCGACCAATCAGAGCACGTCCTTTTCCTGACTGACCCGTCTAAGACCACGCCCATGGTGCCGGAGGGAAACGTGGAGGGGGGGGGGTTTGTTTTGACGTCCTATGGCTGCCTACATACTACTAACGAATGACCGTTCCAACTCGTTATAAGTAATTAAACAATTGAGTGACAACTCTGATGTTATAGTTAAAAATTTATAGTAAAAAATACTAAAGTACTAAAGTAATTAATTTAATTCTTTATATGTATAGAAAGACGTTAAAAACTCTGAAAGCCTCTGGTATATAAATATATCTTTTTGAAAAAGATAAGAAGGCGATACAAATATATGTTCCGTGAAAAAGAATTTACTAAATTACAAAATGAACTTCAGGAAACATTAAAACACTACAATATACAATATATATATATATATATATATATATATATATATATATATAAATAAATATTATATCTATAAAAAAAATAAAAAATATAACTATATAAAATTTATCCTTTAAAAAAAAAGATAAAAAAA
>Ga0157363_1003525_pt1 | contig 14168 bp, 11 predicted proteins | sample AttsexASBM1_FD_111477 | JGI IMG/M metagenome (GOLD analysis project Ga0157363, IMG submission 111477) | Fungus gardens microbial communities from leaf cutter ant in Ribeirão Preto, State of São Paulo, Brazil - Atta sexdens ASBM1 | ecosystem: Host-associated > Fungi > Mycelium > Unclassified ...
CCTACAAATTATTAATCCCTTACAGATTGTTCAGAGAAAGTTACTCGATCGGGAATATATTATCCGAAAAACATTTTAATGTAGCGTATTAAAGGAAAATTTATTTCAATAATGCACGAATATTATAGTGACAGTGTTTTGAAGTAAATTGTTTACGAGCACTGCCTTGAACGAAGTTACGTCTATTTAAATTTCTTCCATCGCTATATCCATCATTTTGTTCCAACTTAAATTAATTTAATATTAAGGGGCTCTTATTATTCTGATCCCGTCAAGATTCTCACGGTCTGGAATTCCTGCGAGAAAGTCCCGTCAACTAGGTTCATCGATTCTATACCTCATTGAATCCAATCGCCACAATCGAATTGGGCAAATGAGTAGAAAACGTTCTACTAAATCTCACGTAGAACAAATTAGCGAAGAAAATTTCAAAGTATTATCGTTAATAATCTGTCTAAAATCTCAAATGTCTCTTTTAATGTCTACAAAAACATTTAGAACTGAGATTTATTTCTTTCTAATACATAATACTTGAAAACAATTCTGTCAACCATTAATGAGTTCTCGAAATGTTCATTAACATGAAATAGATCTCTCACACTTTCTATATAAATAGAATTCAGGATTTGTTTTGCCAATAGTTCGATTTATTTATCGAGTTCTCGTAAATATGCGCAAACTTTCGTCTGAATTAAAGGCAAGACTTCCTTGTGAGCCGTCGAGTTCTCGAAAACCAGTCTAATGTACTCCATGAAATTTCGAAACTCATTGATGCCATCGCGCCTCAATGCGTCGCGCGGTCACTTACAAGAGCCGTCCTCGTGAAACGAGAAGTGAAGTTGGCGCGTGTTTCTCCCGTAATTAAACTTAAACTTCTTGTGAAGTGATATTGTGTATATATATAGGCTATCAGTATCCCGGAGTATTTCGTTAGTGAGTTCGAGTTGGGAAGAGACTGATTTTCCTGATAAGTAGGCAAGCGACAGGTATCACAAGAGACGTCGATGGCTTCCCGAAGAACTTATCAGAAGTTGCAAGCGTGTCAAGTTACTTCGCTATTTTCTAAAATGTAAAGGATAGCATGTGTCATAGTCCTTTCAAAGTATCATTAATTTTACATATAATATTACTACATAATTTCCCTTCCTAAATCTCGGTTAATGTGCTTAATTATGTATTACGCAATCTTATATTATACATTTCTCAATATTACAAATATGTACAATTAAGTGATCTCCTTAAAAACGAAAGAGGGACATTAAAAAAATATTAATTGTTATAATTAATTTTTAATGGATAAACATTTTTTTAAATAATTGTTAATGAAACATAAATAGTATCATATTATATTTGTAAATAACTAATAATACTTAATATATAACATCACATGAGCTCACAAAAATTACAAGTTACAACATTACATTTTATTTTTTAAAATTGTACTTTTCTACTGTAATGTATTTTCTGAATAATATATCTGCGTTTTTTTTTAATAAAAAAATCATACAATTTTTCATATAATAGTCGAAAATAATATTTCACACTTATTATTTCCATTTATTATCTCATGTTTATTATTTTTATACTTAAAAGAGAGACAGTTTATGTCTTTAATTTGGAACCAAATTTGGGACGCGTTGTAAAATAGACGAAAAGTTAAAATTTGGGATTGTCTCTCCTAATTAGGAGGATTGTTCACTAAGATATACAAGCAATAGAGAAATTTTGTTTCTTTTTCTCTTGTTTTGATTTGTATCTGCTTCATATCAACGCTGACATGGAGATATATATCTTTGAAATAGCATAGCGCAATTGCACGACGTGCCTTTTCTGCATACGTAGCTGTCGTTCGAATGTAAGCTGGATGTTTACACGAACTGCGAACTAGCAGGCGATGAATTATTCGTCGCCATCCCAGTTTTCCCATCGCTACTGGGAGCTCGCAACCTGCTACCAGAGATTTTCACGACGAATTTTTTTTTCACCCTCATCACCGACGGCACAAAGTTCGGTCGTTTAATATCGGGAAAAGATCCATGAATCCCATCCAATCTAATGAAGGCAATCGGAACGTGTCAGTCCGATATAAATTAATGGGAGATATTCGTCTGGTAACGAAATAATCGAATTACACACACACACACACACACACACACACACACACACACACACACACACAAACAAACACACACACACACACACACGCACGCACACACACACGCACGCACACACACACGCACACACACACACACACACACACACACAAAGTAGAAATCCGGGCAACCTTCACGCGGTACACCTTGGGTAATGCTAATGCCGACGGTACTGTAACTTTTAATCTTCATAACTCGAGATTTACTTAATCAAGAGATACTTTATTATAGAGATACTTTATTATAGAGTTTTGGAAAGCTCTTGATATCGGCTATTAGATTCTAGAATAAAAAATAGGATGTTTCATTTAAAAAAATCGATCTGACCTTGATCTGATCTTGGTAAAGCCACCCAAGGTCAAACTGATCAGTAAATAGATCTTTTTAAACCCACAACTTTGATCTGAACATATTTTTGATTGGTCCTTATCCTGCGAAGATAAAAAGGGTGAATGGTCTGAGATATATATAGAGTGTTTAGAAATAATCACCAAATATTTCATGGGCAGGTAGAGCGAACTAAACTGAGTCGAAAAGTCCTCTACCATTTTGTAAGTTTCCCTAATAGTTAACGAGATATTAATCCTTAAAAATAGCCAAATACGACTGCGAAGTGTATACGCCTACCGATTGCTTGGCGCGCGGGGAGAGGGGATAGCCTGGCAAGCCGTCCGAACTATGGAGGCGCGGCGCGGGGCGCTTGCCAGTCAATCTCCAACTCCCAAGGCCCGTGCGTCAAGCGATCGGTAGGCATATACACTTCGCAGTAGTAGGCCGAGCGAGCGCGCGTATTCGGTTTTATCAATCATGGATGAAATTACAGTAGTATTATAAAATTATGTATTATAATTGTATTATAATTGTAATGTTCATACTTGAGTTGAAAAATGTTCATAACACATCTGCACTAGCATTTGCGACTGTATACAATTGGGTGAATGAATTTAAACGTGGTCATATATCCACATGTGATGCACCTCGTTCGAGACGTTCAATTGAGGCTGTTACACAGAAATCATCGAAGTCCACGATATTGTTTTGACTGATCGACGAGTGAAAGTGCGCGAGCTTGTTAAGATTACAGGAAATATCACATGGCCCAGTGATCAATTTTACACGAATAATTTGGAATGAAAAAGCTATCGGCAAGATGGATGCCGCGTGCCTCACTGGACCATAAGCGCGACCGTGTGATGATTTCAAAACAATGTTTGGAAATATTTCAACATAATCCAGATGAATTTCTGCATCGATTCATTATTGTGCACGAAACATGGATCCATTACTTCACACCCGAAACAAAGGAACAAAACAATGGACTTCAGCCGGGTGAACCAACTTCGAAAAAGGCGAAGACCATAAAATCGGCCTGAAAGGTAATCGCCACAATTTTTTTGGATGCACGCGGTATAATTCATATTGATTACCTTCCTCGAAGCAAACGATCACTGGCGATTACTACGCAGCCTTATTAGACCGTTACAACAACATTTTTAAAGAAGAAACATCCCCATTTAGCGAAGAAGAAAGTGCTCTTCCAAGACAATGCACAGGTTCACACGTGCCCGGCACCGATGGTTAAATTCAATGAATTTCGCTACGAATTGCTTCTTCATTCAGCATATTCGCCAGATTTAGCCCTCTGTGACTATTTCCTGTTTGCAAATCTGAAGAAATGGTTCGGAGGAAAGAAATTCATCACCAGAAAGCAGCTCATCGCCGAAACAGAAGCTTATTTTGAAGGATTGGATAAATCATATTATTCGAACGGCTTGAAAAAGTTGGAGAATCATTGGATCAAGTGTATCGAGCTGAAAGAAGACTATGTTGAGAAATAAAAATGAATCGCTCAAAAAAAAATGTGTTTTACTATGTTTTTCTAAAAATTAACTTGCTCTCGTATATATATATATATATATATATATATATATATATATACAGTATATATTTACATTTCTGCAAAGTTGTAGATGACATTAAAGAGGACATTGCATCAATATCACTAAAAGATTATATAAACATTTCCGTATGATTTTAGAAACGTTTCTTGCGGACCGAAGTGGACATTTTTACGTTGCCACAATCTTGCAGAGACTTCTCAGAAACATTACGCGTTACTGCGACGTTCAATGTTTCAATGTTATGTTCGTGTTATAGAAATCCTTATGTGCTATCAGGATAAACACATAATCAGTTGTCAAAATTTCTAGAGCAAACTGTAAGTAACGGTTTACATTATGTTGTAGGCAACATGACAGCAACAGAATATATATAATGATTTCCATTGATTGTTGCAAATATATCTTCAAGCTATAAAGTTTTTTAATTGCAGCTTGTTGCTAATAAAATGCTGACAATATGACAATATGACACGAATTGTTGTCGAGGATATGTTGTCATCAATTTGCCATCGCAAGAATTCGAATTCCATTGAGTTCAACGCGACAAACATAATGATATCTCACCTTGTCCTGAGTTTGTCAAAATTGGTTGTTGCAACGTTTTCAGCAACATGTTAGCAAATATACTGCATTTGGCTGTTTGGGATTATTCATATTCAAAAGTTTTTTCGCAATTAAAACGGAACAAACCATTCATAAAAATACAAATGTTTTTTTTGCAATTAAAATAGAAATTATAATATCAAAATGACATTAAATTGAATCGTGATTGAACAAAAAATTACTTAGTAAACATATTTTGAAGCCATTTTAACGTAATGATTTTTTGTTTTGTGTAAATAATTTTTCAATTTATTGCTAAATGTGGAAGTCAATTTGATACCATATCTTTCGCGCGCTCGAATTGTGTAAACTTCAAGATACGTGTAATTCTTTTAGCATACATGAACCAATTTGCGCAAAATTAATTTCCAAAAAGATTAATAATTAATAGGCGGCAGATTTTCGCGTGTTTGAAAAACGTCCAGACATAGTATAAAAGAACTGCAGATTGCGGGCATTGTCTTTTGATTTATCCGTCTGGAGTTAAAGTTGAAGCTGAGTTACAGTTGAAATTGAGTTAACCTGAGATTAATAAAAAAAAATGGCTCTATACTGACCGACAGAGATTTGCTACAGCGGTACCTTCGTGTTCTATTGATCTGCTGTTCAATTTGAAGGATCGTTCCTTTGGACTATTACCGATGCGCCTTATTCAGTCTCCTCAAGAGTCCTTGACGCAATGGGATCTTTAAATCTAGCGCTATCTCCTCGCTGAACGGTTCTTCCTCTGATTTCTCCGCCTCAAGAGGATCAAAGAATCCGCAGTCTCCAGCAAGGATTGCGAGAGGAACGTAGCATCGATCGATGAGTAAGAAGCAACGAATTCTCATCGACGACGATTGGGAAGAGACGCCCGAAGGAATTCCGCTCAGCAAAGAGTTCTCCAGGTTACACATCAGCAGGATCACCACCTTCTTTTACCCTAATAGAATCGCCTTCTTCGAGGGATTCGAAGAAAAAACTGGAATCAATAAAAATCACCAAAATTCTCTTCCGAGAATCATTTGGAGAGAAAACTAAGAAGAAATAGGCACAAATCTTTTCAGCCATATTATTAAATCCACATTAAAAATTCACATTAAAAATCCGCATCGTTAAATTCACATATAGATTGTAGAAGATTAAATAAAGATAATTTTTGTAAAAACTAGCTACGAATTATTTTCGCCATTTCAATAGATTTTAGAAACATTTCTGTTAAAACATATCATATGACATATTGCAAAATTCTATCAGAATTGTTACACTTGAATTGTTACACATTTCTGAAAAGTTCTTCTTTTTAGTAAAAGAATAAAAAAATGTATGTCTATAGTAAACATTGTGCGTTATTTTCATGAATAAAATAGATGCTGTCGTCATCATATAATATATACCATACTGCATTTTTTGTAATTTTTATAATTAAATAAATTTATCTTTCGTATTACTTTTAATAAGATATCTTTAAATTATACGTTCAATACATATACAATATAACTCTTAATACATATACAATTTTCTTTTACTGCATAGGTATGTAAATATGAAACCAGAATTTTTTAATAGAAAATACACGTTTATTGCATGAAAATGATAAAAAATATTTTATTCGAAGTATTGCCCATCGGTAGCTATACATTTTTTCTACCTGTTTGACAATTTGTAGATGCCACGCCAAAAAAATTGTGTTCTTTTGAGTCAAACCGGTCATCTAACTATTTTCGTAAGAAGTTAAGCGCTGTTGAGCAAGTGTATGTCCCATCGATGCAAATAAGTGGTAATCGGACGGAGCCAAGTCTGGTGAATAAGCCGCATGTGAAAGTATTTCCCAACCAAATGCCTCAATCGTTTCCTTGACCAGTTTTGCTGTGTGTGGTGGTGCATTATCATGAAGCAAAATCACTTTGTGTTACCTTTTTTGATATTCCGGTCGTTTTTCACACAAAGCTTGATTCTATTTGTTGATCATTTGTTGTCGGTAGCGTTCAGTATTAACGGTTTCGCCAGGTTTTAGCAGCTCATAATAGATCATACCTTTTTGATCCCACCAAACACAGAGCATCGTCTTCCGTCCATAGTGATTTGGCCTTGCAATCGATATCAATGGTTCGCCTAGAGTTACCCATGATCTTTTACGCTTAGGATTCTCAAAATATATCCACTTTTCATCGCTAGTTACAATTCGATGGAGAAATGACTTTCTTTTGTACCTTGGCGAGCAGCATTTCGCAAGTGGTTTTTCGGTTTTCCTGCTGTCTTTCATTCAATTCATGTGGAACCCATTTTCCCATCTTTTGGATCTTTCCCATGGATTTCTCAAACGTATGGAGACGGCTTTTCGTGTCACATTCAATTGATCCGCGAGTTGTTGTTGAGCGTCATCCTCATCCAACAATTGCAATTCACTGTCTTCAAACTTTTTCGGTGGTTTTCCACGTTCTTCGTTTCTCACGTCAAAATCGCCACTTTTGAATTTTTTAAACCACTCAAAGCACTGTGATTTACCAAGAACATGCTCACTGTAAGCTTCGACAAGCATTCGATGCGATTCTGCAGCAGTTTTCTTCAAATGGTAACAGTAAATCAATGCTGTCCGCAAATCGTAATTTCCAGGCACAAAATTCGACATGTTCAACACTATTACAAACTATACTATTGTATGAAACTTGTATTGTTGTGAATTGAAAATCTTTGTCAGATGTCAGAACAAGAAAATGACGTCAATGGCGCCGTCTGACGGCAACTACATTGACAGCTATGGCCATCTATTGGTAAATTCTGATTTCATATTTATATACCTGGTAATAGGTCATTTATGTGAGTTAATTCCCATAATTTTTGCAAATATACAAAAATTATTAATAGATTCTTATATATATTTTAGCATCTTTAAAAAACATTTATGAAGTTGCCCAGTAAACACTATTTGTTGCAATGGAAATGGAATATAACGTGGAAGTAACAAATAATGTAACACAAGTAATTTTTATGATATAAGACTGTTATATTTCATGGGTATAATTGTGTAATGTTACGATGTTTGCAATATAAATATTATTAATTTAACATTGTTATATCAATGTTATATAATTTTTTTTTAATATTATATAATTCAGTTACAAAATATAGTTATTGATGAAACTTCCATTGCAATAGTTTAAAAATGCAATAGTTTTAAATTATTATTATCTGTTGGACTAAATTATTACAGTGAATTAAGTTTTAGCTTAAATTATATGTTTAATTTACATACATGTACGCATTTACACAAACACACAAACGAAAATTAAGTATTGCCCACACGAAAATTAAGTATTGCCCACTGATTTATATAGAACATACGTGATACGAGTACGTGATAGTACTCAAGACATAAAAATGTACTTTTTATTAAAATTAAATATTTTATTATATATTTTGTAAATACTTTATTATATGTTATTTAATAATAAATTGTATAATATTACTGTATTATATACAATAGTATTGTACAGTTATATATACAGCACACATTTATATAAATATTACAATTAACATATTGTACATTATAATTCCTATATTTAGCAATTATATCTTATATGCAATTATATTTTATACATATAGACTTATATTTTTATGTATTCTTTTACATTTTAACTTTATATTATTAAATTAATCGGGGATGTATTAAACTATTACATATTTTTCAGAATTAGAATTAGAAATTCTTAACTTTAAACACTTTGTACTTCTTTAGTTGAAATAGTAATAGATTCAGAAGCAAAAAAGGATTATCGATTACAAATATGTTTAGATTTTAAGAATCACAAGATTCTAAAAAAAGAGAGTATCAATAATTCTCCTAGCGCAAAAATATATATTATTTTCATACATCATATCATTTTCATCTTTATAATACAAGTTTGTCTCTTAGAATAATTTTTGATATTACGCAATTATTTGATTTTTTCAGTGAAATAATAAATTCTTCGTATTCTAGCTTAGAAATTTGAAATTGAATTTTTTATAATGTATAACGGAATATGATTTCTTAAATCTTTTTTAACTGAAATTGCATTTTCTTCTTCTAATCAATTTACAATTTACAATTTGCTGTAGGTTTAGGTGATTGTTTAATTTTTTATCTTAATATTTTCAAGTAATTTTCAAACGAAAAGCAACTAAATTTGTCGAGACAACTGAACATTTTAATTTCATTATTTAAATGTATCAAATTATGTATATTATACATCATATTTTCAACATCATATAATTCAAAAAAATGTGATACAAATAAAGTAATAGATTATGAGCATAATCATTCATTGAACATAATTTTGAATGGCACAAAATTCTTATTGCAATACTAAATGTTAAAAAATGTGTATAATAATCATTAGACAAAACGTTGTTTAAAAATATTGATCAAAGATATAATAAAAATAGACGAAATTCAACTTTTCCCATGATATTTCAACTTCTAAAACTATTAAACTTCTTGTATCTGATAACATTTTAGAAACTATTTCTTATTGATTTATCTTTAAACGAATATTTTTTGGACCTTTTAACCAAAAATTTAAAACTCGCTTCATAATACTTAAGCAAACTAAATGCATATAGTCCAGAGCTATTTCAGAAATCATGCCTATTGTAGTTACTCTAGATGTATCCGTATGGTGTTCAATTTGTTCTCTATTACCAAATGATTCATCTGTTCTTAAAGTATTATTCCATTCTGGAGAAACTACATAATTTTTCCAGTCACCTTTTTGAATACACCCGAAGTAACCTGCATTTTCATATATGAAATAAAAGCCCTGGCATCACAAATAATGACTTGAATTACGACAGTTTGTATTATTAAAATCTATGCCATTTTTTTGAATATCGATCATTTCATTAACAAATTCATTAAGATATATATTTGCAATCAGTTTTGAAAAACCATGATGTATACCAACAATAATAGGATTTGTATAAATTGACATACATATTAATATTAAAATAGGCCAAAACTGAAAATTTGAACTTTTAAATAATTGAAATATCACAATTTATTTTTATTTCAATTTTATTTGGACATATTTTAAAATATTTTGTTAATAAACGCTTAATGCCATTTTTTATACCAAAATGGATATAAAAATATTAATATTTTTAATATTCTGTGTAATTTTTATTGAAGTTTACATTAAAGTTTGTGCATCAGAAGGCAATTCTTTATGACTATGGGTATAAAGAATTTCTAATAAATAATTAAGTGCTGAGATATATATTCTGTTGTGTAACCTATGATATTAAATCATTAGCTAAAGTTCTTTTTTCTGTTTGCAATTCTTCGTGAACATCAGGATTAATATTGATATTTATATTATGTACATTTAAATCAGTGTGAGTAATTTTTTCATCAATATGATCATTTAAACTAACATTTGATTTATCAGATATATCAAATGAATTAGTACTTGTATCATCATTTTCATTTTTATTCCCCGTATTATTATTATTTGAAACATATCCAACTGTACAAGTTTCATTCACTATCCCTATCATGATTTTTACGTCTTAAAGGTTTAGCAGTTTGAGAAATAATCAATTGATTCTGCATTTCGATAAGTAACGTATATCTTTCGGCATTGAAACTAATGTGTTATATTACACATATATATTATGATACTGCAATACTATTAATGATATATGTATTATACTATAATGATATAGTATAATACAATGCAGTACTATTAAAAAATTGAGCAAATGTTGCTTCAATTTTTTAATAATAAAATGTAACTTCTATCTTAAAATTGAAAATAATAATATTAAAATTAAAGAGTATTAATATTAAACTTATAACTATTTCTATTACTTATAATTATATTACTTATAATTATAATACATTTATAAAGATTTGAAGTATTCTATCATTTTTTAATTATTGAAAATAGTGTTCACAATTTGGCATCTGATTCGGCATGTTGAGTAAATAAAAATGATAATTTTTTGTACATGCTAACGCGGCCATCAAAATATTAATTTTTCTTTTTAATAAATTCTCCTTCTAATTTCTTTATACTGATGCAATAACTATATTTCTGAAAAAACATGAATTATATTAAAAAATTTCTTTAGTCATGTCTATTATAATTTAGCAAAAAATATTCTAATTCTGTCTATTATAATATAATTTAACAAAATTTATCCTAATTCTGATGGCAATATTTATTAAAATGAACAATATTGAAATCTATATCAAATGACTCATTTCTGATACCCATTTCTATTTCATTAAGATTTCAATTATTTCGATATCATTTCGTTAAGATTTTAATAATTCAATACGTTAGGATTATATTAAGAATTAAGAATTCAATAAAGTTCAAAAATCAATGAACGCGCTAAATTTTGATGAGAAGTGTTCAACATAATTAAATGTGTTTCAATTAAGCTTACTAAATAACTGTTCATAAAATTCATTGCGTTTATTTGTTTTTCAATTTGAATTTATTGAATTCTGTATAATTTTAACGTTTTGTATTGAATTATTAAAATTAAAAACTTAACGAAATAATTGTAATCTTAATAAAATGATATCAAAAATAGATCAATTGATATAGATTTCAATATGTATATTTTGACGTTATTCATTACACTTTTAATAAAGTATTGTATTTCCATCAAGTTTAATATTTTATATATAAATATAATTTATATGTACACTGAGCAAAATTAAAATTTCAACAGTTAAATGCAAATCCAAATTGATTTTTCAATAAATTTGTAATAAAGACATAAAATTTAATCCTAAATTTATTGTTCGCGTACCATAAATTTATTAATAGAAACTTTCTAATTTATATTAATAAAACAAGAATCTAAAGTTAAGTTGTTTGTATGTAAAATTTGCAATTGAAGTGTTAAAAAATATAATTGCAATTTGTGTGTGTGTGTGTGTGTGTGTGTGTGTGTGTGTGTGTGTGTGTGTGTGTGTTTCAAAAAGATTAATATATTAGAAAATATATTAGAAAATTTTATTATTATTATATTAATAATAATTAATATATTAGAAAATTTTTGAATAAAATTTATAAAATTATATAAATTATATAAATTGAGGAATAGATATTATAAAATATATATAATTTCTTTTTTTTTAGAAATATGGCTTATGCTGTTATATCATTTATTGAGAATAACGCTATATCAAAATTTCTACAAATTGGCTTCAATAAAATGATGATCAGTTATTATATTGGTGGCCGTCAACAAATCTTTATTTATTAAATGTACCAAACCAGATGTTACAACATAGTCATTACTTCCTGTAAAACTTGAAAAATATTGTAGTAAGCACATTTTAAAGTACTTTTATAAGTATCTTTGTATCATACAAAATTTTGTTTCTTATTTATATTTAACTTTAATGTTATGAAATATTTTAGGTACATTAAAAAAAGCAAGAAAAGTTGCAGAAAACGAAAGTTATACATCGACAGATGAAGCGCAGTTATAATAGTTAAAGATTATAGAAGAATAAAACTCAACAGATATATATATATTCAGACAGTGAATTTGATGAAGAAAATAATAATAATAATAATAATAATACAAACAATCGCGATAAATTAAATACTCAAGTCAAATCGAAAAGTCAAGTGATACTACAATGGCCAAAATCTGTGAATAAAGATACTCATTCAACTGATGCATCATCTTCGATTAGTGCACGTAATAACGAAGAAGATATTAAATTTAAAATATAAAATGAAATAAAAAAATAAAAATTTAATAATTGAAAGAGAAATATAAAAATATTTAATAATTGATATAGAAATATTGATATAAAAATACTTAATAATTGACAAATTTAATATTATAACTTTATATTGTAGTTAATAATTAAAAATATGCATTACACATACATACAAATATATATTATTTGTATAATATATAATAATATATTATTATATATTTTATAAAATCAAACTCAATTTACAATTATGTACTATAAAATATATATGTATATGTAATATATAATGTTCTTAATATTGCAGAGAGTTTGTCACAGACCTCAATTGCAGAAATTGAAACACGAACATAGAATACAACAAGAAATGAGCGTTTAATTAAGGAATCAATTGTAATAAAAAATATTGAAGGTAAATTAATTTTCTACATAAATTTTTCTAAAAATTATATTTGTTATACAATTGTATTATTTATTACAGAATATGCAAGAACCTTAGTGAGAATAGTCGATTTATAATTACAGATGAAAGATGTAATTCAGCGTATCGACAGGATTACACCTACAATAAAAATAGTTTCTTCGATACAATGGATAAAAAGTTGCTTACCATTGAAATCGATCGAAGATATAAAAAAATAGAAACTCGTTTATAACAAAAAGATTTCGTTAAAGAGTATGTGAATGAAAATTAAAAAAGGAATTTTATATGTTATATTTTTATATATTTTTTGTATATTTATCTTGCTTTATATATTTTAGAAAACTTTTAAGATAGATGGTTACACACCTAGAGAAAATATTCGCAATGCTTTGGCACAAATATTTTCGAATGAATGTAGGATGAAATGTTCATGGAAAGGATGTCTACTGTAAAATTTTGCAGTATGTAAATTGCATTTGATTACTATTTTGAAAGATATATATATTTGTATGTATATGTGTACAACATATAATTACAATAAAAAAAATATTAAAAATATATTTTTATTAAAAACATTTATATTTTGTTTCTTTCAGAAATTATTTTGGAGTTACGTTTAACTTTAACTGAAAAAGAATTAGAGCTGCTGAACGGTTTCGCTTCGCTAAACAATGATATGACAGAGAAATAAAAAATTCTATACAATAATTTTCAAGAATAGAAGTAAGAAGAGGAAATCATTTGATATAAGAGAGTACATTAAAAATGAGATTTTATAAAAGGATTTAAGATAAAGAGGTAAATATATATGTATATATCTTCTAGGAAATATATGGTAAAGGATAATAATATCGTAAGATATCGTATTATTATTCTTTATATTCTGTGAAAGGTACATATACCAGAATAATGTATAAACATTCTTTATATTATTAAAAATTTTGCAATAATTTAATCTTCCAAAGAATAATAATTTTACATTTAAGTTTTTACTAATATTTTCGGAAATGCGATATTTTCTTTTAATATAAAATTTCTCTTTTGTGGTACAAGTTTATGTAAGCATTACATATGATTAAAAGTTTATATTATCTAATTACGTAAATTATTTTAAAAATAATGTTAAAAATATATTTAATTATGTAAGCCTACATGTATTTATAACGATTTATGTAAATATTTATGTTTTCTTATTCTGTCACATTTATGATGTCTATCATATGTTAAAAAATTGTTTTTTTTTTAATTTTATAAGTTATAACAGGAATTATAATTTCATTAAAATAATTTTTGCAATACATTGTCTTTTATTTTAAAAATACCTTACGCACATACACACACGCACGCGCACACACACACACACACACACACACACACAC
>Ga0157363_1003527_pt1 | contig 14161 bp, 4 predicted proteins | sample AttsexASBM1_FD_111477 | JGI IMG/M metagenome (GOLD analysis project Ga0157363, IMG submission 111477) | Fungus gardens microbial communities from leaf cutter ant in Ribeirão Preto, State of São Paulo, Brazil - Atta sexdens ASBM1 | ecosystem: Host-associated > Fungi > Mycelium > Unclassified ...
ACATGATTGTTTAGTAGATCTCGTAATTTACTAATTCTTGCGATTATTAAGGCAATAGCTATCTTTTAATTAATTGCCGTGTCACTTAAAGCACAATCGCAATTAACCATGTTTTCGCGAATGCGTGTAAAGAATTGATCCGAGGTCTGACGTGACGAGCAGGTCTAAAAGAGATATCCGACAACAACAAACCAGCCATGAGGTATGTAATTTATTATTTGTGCGTGCGTGCGTGCGTGCGTGCGTGCGTTCGTGTGTGTGTGTGTGTGTGTGTGTGTGTGTGTGTGTGTGTGTGTGTGTGTGTGTGTGTGTGTGATTGCGTTGTAATAGATTAAACAATAATGTTAAATTTTGAGCAGCTATAATTAGCCGTTGGCAGAATCATTATATGATAGAATATTAATTATGACATAAATCAGTTACCTACATTTGAAAAATTAAATTCAGGAGCATAATAAAATAGAACATATTTTACGTGTGAACTTAGTAAAAATGATGAACTACAATTTTATTTTATTTTTATAAAGAGGAATTTTTAAATCCAGTAAAAATATTACATATTTTTTGTACCAAGCACTCTATACATGTATAAATAAGAAGTTTTTAAGAAAGAACTCGCAGTGAGAACTATAAAAATGAAGTATAATTAATATTTTAAAATATATTATGTTTAATTAATTTTTAAATTTATTATTTAGATAAATAGTGAAAAATTGTTAATATTTAGACATGTTGCTTTTTCTTTCTTTTCTTTTTTAAACTATTTTGGAATAAAATTTGAGGTTTGTATTTAGCCTGCTCCTTGAATAAATCAATATAAGTATTCAAACATTTTTTTAACATGAATTTTTTATAAGGATGCATAAATATAAAGACAGAAAATATTTTACTGTTATGATATTTCGATTAATTTATTCAATAAAAGAACACATTAATATTTAATATTAGAAGTTTTATTTATAGTATGTCATTTTTATTTTATTTTTTTATAGTTCATTTATATTTATGTTTAATGATTTGACTAGATTCGTAAACGTTGTTACATGCTCGAATGCATAATTTTATGCGTTTTTATTTGCTCGCTTGAAAACTTTTAACCTCGGAATTTTCGTATCTAAAATTATTTTACTTAATTTTCAAAATTTGATATTAAAATACTACACGATAATTATAAAATATTTCATACATTCAGAGATAATCGATTTGAACATTTCGCTGTCAATTCTGAAAATATGTAGTTGATTAAACTTATTTAATTAGTCAGATATTAATCAGTTTTTGTTAGTTTTATCATGCTGTCTCTCTTCCTAAATAATAAATAGCAATTAATTAATATTTTCCTTTTTGAAGAAAAATGAGGAAGAGAATTGTTGTTTCTAATCTTGCGTACAAAATGCAATTTCTGAAGTAGAGTTGCGGACACAACGAGGCACGAATTCCCCAGCCTTCGTTCTTTTCGTCGACTGAATATAAATGCAAAATTTTCACGCCTCGGAAAGGATAGAAAGGACACTAGGAAGAGGGACAACCGGACAGAGAGCAGAGTCATAGCTCAATTTGAATTCCTTTGTGCGCGTTAGCGTGTATCTAGCCCCCCGTCGTCTCCACTTTTCTTTCGTCGGCTGCTATAATGACGTTTGATATGGTAAATTCAAAGCATACTATAAATACTGAACATGTTCCATCACGAAGCTAATTTCGAGTTCAAATCGAACGCATCCGAAACCGTTGATTCTCGAATTTCAGGATTTTGTAATTCTGATCGTTGATTCTCGAATTTCGAGATTTAACTTTGTATTAATTCGAAGAATTTTTAATTAATGAACATTATATTAATAATTACTATCGATATACTAAATCGATATATGCAACGTTAATATTTTGTATTAATATTATATATTATATCATATACATATATTGAGATTAAATAATTTAGATACATGCATTTGGGACCAATCTTCTATTTCATTGCCATATTTATTAAAATAACTTGAGATTAAAAAATTATTTAAATTATTGTTTTAAAATTAGTTAGATAAATACATCTAATTATTAGAGATTTAATCATATAAGTTAATTTCAAAGTTTTATTCCACGAACAGAAAAATATAATATTTTATTATAATATTATAATATTATGAGAGAGAGAGAGAGAGAGAGAGAATTAAATAAAAATAGATATATAGACATAGTATTATTGTTTTATTAATAAATACGCCATGTGATTAGAAATTATTATTCAAATAGCTACCTCATACATGTTGCACCTGATATTGCGTAGGAAGAGCCATCATTATTCTCTCGTTGATTGACATCAAGTATCAAACAATGCTCCGTGAATATTAGCTAAATCCTCGTTCGGATATACATATATACGTAGGAAATACTATGTGTTAAATGTCCGACTACAATAATAAATCACAGTCACGATTAATTGAATATTGCGCGGTATGAAATCGATACCGGAGGACAGCGCATCGTATTTTCCATTAAAAGCGAGCAATCCTTTTGCGTAGAAATCTGCGGAATGTTCACGTAAACGTGCTAATTAGAAGAGAACGAAATAATTGGAGAAAGTCGAAACAACAAACGAACTACTGGAATAAAAGAGTCTACACCAACAGAAAGGAACATTGTATTTCCGGGAAATAACTAGTTCATGTTAAACACGCGAGTAAAGTCGCACATAATTTTTTTTTCATTTTTTTCTCACGGTACTCTTATATTACATCTGCAGAAATTATGTCATTTAAAAAAGAAGACAATACTGCATATGAAAAATCACAAGGGACTAAAATGTTCATTTCTCTTTGAGAACAAGGCACATAGCAAGCAGATGTATAATTAAATATACGATTGCTTGCCATATATCACGTATAATTAAATAGCCGTGGGATTAATAATGTGATGATTTTTTTTTCAAATACGTATGAGGAAACCGGATATGTAATATGTGTACGAAGAGATTAAAATATATGTTCGTTATACGAATGTCCGCGTGAGAGATTTATTCCGTAATTGTGGATTCGCCGCGCACGACATCACATTTTTTAATAAAATATTTTATCGCTGAAATTGGGAAAAATTGCAGTGACGACGGGAATGTATATTAATAGGTTCTCGAGCGCGCCATATGTGCTGTCTAAATGGGTTACGAGAGCCTGCCAGACCACAATCCGCAAGAGCTTAACATCAATTACTAATTGTTCTTGTCATTAATCTCTCTATTGCTTCTGGAAATATAGTCTGGAAATATAGTCTCCTGTTTCTATACGACATAATTATTGCAATATTTGCGATAGACATATACTTAATCTGTATAATTTTGTTCATTTTTAACTGCACGAAAAGGATTGTTTAACTGAAGTATCTAAAAATTTAGCTAAATATAAATCTGAAAATAATTTTAATCATTAAAATATAGAATGTTCAAACTGGAAGCTAAAATGTCAAAATTTTTTGCAGCATTGCTCATCTTGCTTGAAATTCTAATGTAATTATATTGATGGTTTAATAAAATTATTTTCAAACCTATAGCTAACTAAAATCGTTCTGATCTTTGTGATCATTTTTTCATGTATTGAAAGACTACCATATTCACATCTCACTTTTATCAATAAATGCGCATATAATTGAAAGCTCTTAATATTTTATTATGCAATATAATCACAAAAACTTTTCTCTCAATGTTCAAATATTTATTTAAACTTGTGGATGCATGCGATAGGAGCATCGTTTTGTTAGACGTTGTAAAAATATGATAAAAATGACTGTCAGAAACAATCTATATGTATATCTACGATAGCCATACCTTTTTAAACACTCCATAATTCTCCATAATTTACCATTTAAGAACGATAATTTATATCGTCAAGCGAGAACAGTTTCTTTCTCCTTTTCCTTCTATCTGATAATTAATAACTTGTCTAACTACTTCTGACAATTTCCCGTACAGCTATAGAATGAGCCAAAATCGACCGATGTGGCGCATTGCGCTCTCATAATTCGCGAAATCTCGCGGGCAGGACCGTATTTTCTCTCTCGGTGCGATACTCGCAAACTCGCCGAGCATAATACATCATTCCGGCGTTTATCTCGTCCCGACGTAGCGTGTGCACTCCTCTCTGTCGACTTTCGTGAGTTCATGCACGGGGAGGTAGTTGATCGGACGGCACAAGCCAGGCAAAGGGAGGAAGGTTGTCTTTTCACGGATGGCGAAATGCTTTCCGATTATCGCATCCATGCAACGCGTGCAATTGCAACTGCAACGAACCGTACATTATCTGTGGATATGTGTATCTCAGTAGGTATGTGTGTATGTGCACGGTCGTATGAATATGCCCTGTACCGTAATAGGTCTGCAGTCACACACATAGTCACAGTTGCATGATTGCATACACTGCGCCCACAAAACGAGGGCGATAGTTAAACAGACGTGCGCATGCCTTCGCAGACAGTATAACTTCGCGCAATCTAATACCCGATCCTCGTACCTCATCATCCATGAGAGACGTTGAAGGCAGTGCCCAACCCTCGGCATTAATCTCTTGAGCAGCGTTTTCGTAATGTTTACGTTTAGTAAAATTTACGAAGATTATTGACTGTTTCAGTCGCCTAGTTTGTTAACAGTCCAGCTTTGCGGTGGAATTCGCGGCGAGCGGTAAAATATTTAGAATCGATTTTCGTAGTATTTCCATTGCGGTCTTTTTTTTTTTATTTTTATCTCTCAATCGCGTACAACTGAAACTGCGTACAACAGGGCTCACGTGCAAGTTGCATCGTGCTATTCTATAGCACGAATCGTCACAGCATTTAGCTGCATTTAGCAGCTGGAATCTCCCCAGACATTGAATGTGAACTTCCAATCCTGCCTGAAATTAGATGAAACACACACACACACACACACACACACACACACACATACACACACACACACACACACACACACACACACACACACACACATAATATTGGTTCTGATAGCGCTTAAACACGAACTAGATCTTTTGCCAATTCTGATGAAACACGTGTAATCCTACATGCTTCGTACAAGCGCGAATGCGCTTTGAACGAATTCTGAGAGAGAAAGAAAAGAGCGTAACGAAGGTAATAGCGTAAATTACTGCGATTAAGAGCGAACCATATGTATTCTCTGTTAAAGAAATGGAAGTGCGCGAAATTGGAAATCTACTTTCTGTCAATGACTAATTTTGCAATCGTTGCACCAGTTAATCTTGAATATATGGAATATTCACATGTCGTGAGCCAACCTATTCGTTTGTTTATCTCTTCCATCATTTGAATTCTTTACTTAAGTTACGAAGAAACCTACATTCCCATCGTTCTCCGAAAATCTCCGTAAAATTGACTTAAGGTGAATTTCGCGTGATCTCATATGCTAGTCTTAACCGAAGTAGTCTTAACCGAAAGGCAATCTAGCTTCCAAGGTGAAATGATTTTATGGTAAACATATACCAGATAATTTTAAATTAAGATTAGGAAAGAAAAAAAAAGTGTAAAGAAGAAGGAAAGAAGAATTAGCGTGCTGCAAGATTAAAAAAGAACATCAGAGGTTGTCATTTTTAAAAATACAGTTTTATATAGTTAATTGGACCGAATTAATTTATTACACCGTTAAATATCACAGCAATGGTAATCCAATCCCTTGAGTTAAATAACATTCTGTTATTTTTATCTTCTGTGTATATCAAAATATAAATCATTATTGTGGTTTTAAAATAAATCATTCATTAACGTATACATTTAGTATGATAAACTAAATTTGAGTTAAACGTAATATATATTTTTTTTTAGTTGAATTGTTTAACTTCATTGTTTTAATTAGATTGATGATATATTGTATAGGAGCAGGAGCAACTTACAGAAATAGATAACGAAATGCAGAAATAAGATCTTGAATACATATTGCAGTAAAATGTAAATATGAGTAATAACGACATGACCCAGTTGCGCGACCAGTATGGAGAATCCGATCGCAGAAACCTAATTATAATATGGAGAATGCTGACGATGCGGCAAGGACATTTTACATAAGACAGAGGCGAGGAAAGATGCAGGAGCTAATCATTCTATTACCCTTACATCATCCTTGATAATAGTCATTAGCGATTTGATAATAAAAGTATTAAATTTAATTTATAAAATAATTTATACAAGTTAAAAAATTAAAGTTCATTCAAGAAATTAAAATTAAGGTTTATTTAAAATATGTAAAAATTAATTCATCCTTAAGTCCAATCAACATATATTTCAATCAACATATATTTCATCATAATATTCAATGCTACATATATTTCAGTTCAGTTTAACTATAATCTGCACGGATCCCGAATTTAATTTTAAAATGAACATTGTACAACACTCGTCCTTAGAGAATTGAAAAAATATTATTGATCTCCGAGCTTGTATGATAACAAAAGAAAATACCAATTTGAGATGTAAAATAATCTTATTTCCGTTTATCTTACAAAATGTATGTTACACGATACAGAGTAGTCTCGGATGCACCATGGCATTTTCCAGGAGATGTCGTAAACGTTGATTTAAGATTTTCCCTCTGGCGAACGTGCCGGGCGCGCAATTTTTGCACTGAACGCGATGAATACCTACAATACATCTCGCGATGCATGCACACACGGGTGGAAAAGTAGAGTAAGTAAGGGACATATCTCAATGTGACGAGCCGCGGAATCGCAACCGAGATGGGAACTTCGCGAGTGGGAGCTCGCGAGTGCTTTCGGCACTCTCGAGCGCCATCGTACCAGCTTGAGTCAAAGAAAGCGAGAAGAAGAAAGAAAGTGCACGTGCAGGAATCACAGAACAAGCGATCTCGTCACTTCTGTATCACTTTTGTATTAAATTAACCTTGGAAGAACGTGGCATCCATCAGAGAGGAGGGAAGGAGGAAAGAAAGAAGGAAAGAGCTTTTGGGCTTCCTAGTGATCGCAACCCCATTTAAGAAGAAAGCGTTTCTCGCAAGATGGAACACTTCCGTCACAGACACAACTCTCTTTCTCGCTCGATTCCAGAGGAATAAAACACTAGAGAGAACTTTCAGAGTACGCGAAACGTGACGATGAGACACGCGGAAAAACGATCGGATTCGTGTCTCAGGAAGCGAGAAAATCGGTATCCCCGCGGCGAAGAGAGAAAATGTCGTGACAACAGTGCGCTTGCACTTGCTCGTGTCACCATTTTGCGTTTTAGAACATTAATAATGGGCACCAATTCTTTCTCGATCGTACACTTCAGTTTTCCTATTCATTCACATCCGCAAAAATTCTCTGTAATTAATTAGATATAATTAATCACAGGGAATTATCTTTGAAGAAATTTGAGAATTCTCGTAAAAATTGCGATTTCTCGTGAAAAATGAGAAAAATCATTTACTTGGAGAATCATTTATTCGGTGTTAAATACATATTAATTCATAGAGTGAACTAAAAATCGAGATACAATCGAATATCTCGAAAATATACATATATTAAATACCTATATAATTAAATATTCACGTACATGAACTAGAAAAAATAAAAATAAAAAAATAAAAATAAAAATAAAAATAAAAAAATAAAAATAAATAATTTATTCAACATTACTTTATATCGATTTTGTATACTCATTTAAAAAAGACAGTATTTGGATTTACTATGATGAATTATTTTCTTGTATGTATTGATACTGTATTGAACTTCGTGTTACTTGTAATGGTTTCGATTGCTATCTACTTGAATTGTAATTAATTGGCCTCGAACAGAGCACCACTTCTAGCAGCAGCGCTTAGTTAGATACCGTTCAGCTAGAAGGATACACAGCGGAAACAAACAATCGCCAGCAATTTAACAGCCAAGCAATTGACGCGATCGAATGACCGTAGACAATAATTACTCCTTCCTTCGCAGCTCTATAATAATTGGAAACAATTACCTCGCTCGTCTCAAGATTATCGAACTGTAGTATATGCATACTGATTTATATTCTTTAATTTTAAACATTTCACACTGCTTTAAAATTAGACAAACAAAAATTATATAAAAAATTTATTAACAAAAAAATTTATTAAAACTCTTGTCACACATTTTGCAAGAAAAAGAATTGTTCGATTAACTGCATTTTCGTGCATTTATGTGCTTCAGAGAATAAATATTACGCGATCGCGTATTAATATATATTGCGCAAAAGATCTTGAGAATCCTTTACGATATAGAGACGAAATTCCTTTTAAGTTGGTAGATATTTAATCACTGAAATTCGACGAGTGCTCAATTGAAACGGATATGCATCAGCTGTCTTCTAACAAATGAAAGAGAAAGAAGGTAGGATATCGGAGGATAGTTATTTTTCGAGCTCAGAAACTCTTGGTATGCATCGCCGCATAACTGGCGCTGACATTACGAAATTCCGTGGAAAAAACGTCCCTTTTGCCTTGTGATTTAGCCTTGCACTCTCGGCCTTTCGTTTTTCGAGCTACCTTCATTTATTACATAATTGAAAAAAATTCTTTTTTATTTAATCTATTCATGCTTCATTTCACTTAATATAAGAAATATGGTAATCAAAAGTGTCGTTTTTTAACTATTGTATGATTGTAATTAAAATGTATAAAAATTTAGATATTTGAATGTGAATAACTTTATTCAATTTCACATTACAATTTTAACATTCTCTCTTAACATTCTGTCGTTGATCTAGATTTTTCGCTGTCTCTCGTCTGAGAAAAAAATTAGAAAAGTTATTAGAAGGTTCCACAAATTTAAAATGAAAAATGGTTAATTTATTGGAAGAATAATAAATCAAATTCTATTTTACGTATCTTCGTCTATGAAGAAAAATGTTTTTATATATAAATGATAAATTAGACCATTTAAATGTTGATAAGACAACGAAAAATCTAGATTGATGGCAGAATGTAAAACATCAAGAGAAAATGTTAAAATTTCAATGTGAAATTCAATAAAGTTTATTCAATTTTACATTATAATTTTATGTATTATGATTATTGAATGTGAAATTGAATAAATACCTTTTATTCAATTTTACATTCAAATACTTAAACTTCTGCATATTTTAATTACATAACCAACTTATGTATATGAATTCTTCGAAATTATTAGAATTTCATAAAATATAACGATTACAAATGAAACATTGCGTAGTACGAGATTTTTAATTGCACGAGATGCAATATTATTTTCTCTTCTATATCGGAAATAGAGAGAAAATAAAATACGATATGAAATTGAAACTTCATGTTGTATCTTCTCGCATCATGAAGCTTCGTTGCATTATGTAATAGTCATACACATTCTGCAAACATATTTTCCGCTAGAGAATCTAGAGAAGCGAAAAATTGAAAATACATTTGAAAATTGATTCTGTATTTCGTATAGCTCTTGTTAAATAACTTTGTTATGTAATGATATGCCACAATTTGAATTGGTTATTGTCATTGTATAACGATAGTTATGAACATGTATTGTATATTGATGTCCCATTTATTTTTCTGTTTCAGGTAAGTGCATTAAGTGAGGCATTTTTGAAATATGCACGTTTACGAGAAAAATCGCGGCAACACAAATCCATGCTAAAAAATGTAAGTGACGTAAATCTAATGTTATCCGCGTTTAACAAAAACAATAAATCACTCCCATGACGTACGATGAAGAGATTACCAGCAATCTCATCTATCTTGCGATCATTTCGTGTCAAATTTTTTTAGAAACATATTGCGCTCTGCGAAAAGCATTTGCCATGTTTTTTGCATGCTGTTTATTAATGTACATAAGCAAAACATGCACTTTCCTTAATAAACCCGCGTTTATCACGCTACGCTCTGAGAACGATTTTAGGTTGCGATTTTAGGGACGCTTTCCGATTGCCATATCCATTAATGTATATCGAACATAATGCATGGAGGCTATTCGGAAACTACGTCGGATGCGGGTGTGGCTTAGCGCCAACTAAATGAAAAATATGTGCAGTAGTCAATGAAACATATATATATATATATATATATATATATATATATATATATATATATAGTGGTAGCACATAGCTTTATCTTCATATTGATGTGCACGTTAAAATAGAAAATTATTCGGACTGTTATACATTATGGTTAGTGCGATTGAATAGGAATTATTTTTCTGCGAACCATTATTTACGTAATATCTGCAATGCTTTAACACTTTATGCTAGGGAAACTAACATCCATTACGATATTTGTCATTTTAAAGAAAAAGGGAATGAGAGAAAAAATCGGTTCGTATTTCCAAAACGATATAAAAATAGTAAGAGATAAAAAAAAACGAGAATTATATTTTTGTGTTTGATATAATTAGTATGTATGATGTAATTTGAAAAGAACAATTTTATTAAAAGATTTAAAATTTTGCTACAGATCTAAAAATAATTTTGTTGGACTATCAAAATAATAATGTAGAATGCTCAAGCTGATTGCTAGAATGTTAAAATTTTTTTTAAACATTGCTCATTATACTTAAGATTCATACGTAATCGATTTGATGAGCTAATAAATATTATTTTCAAATCTGTCAAAATTTTTAGACACTTCAGCAAAATCATCTTTTTTGTGATAGAATTAACAGCGCAATCTGACGATTGTGTTGGCGCACTTGGAAGGAATAGAAAGATGTATAAAAAATAGAGAGATAAGCAATCTATCGATTGATGGTTTCGAGCTTGAGCCTATACAATTCACACGTATCTATCCGAGGAGCAGTTGATCATGAATCAAAGTAGGTCTACGTGGAAAAATATCCGCACTGGCGCTCGTAAATGTCCGCCCATCGACACTGCATTGGCTGCAGTATCGCTGCCTATATCCGAAATTTATTTCTTGATACCGTGTTATTCCTGCGGGACACGAGTGACGAAAATCGTGTAAAATAGGTTACAGGTTATGTTCAACCTTCGAGACGAGGCCAGTCCTTTTCACGACTTGCTCTTCTTCTTCCTATAATTCTGATCCGTCCTAAAATCGCCTTATTCCGGCTAAGAACATCCTTGGTAGCTGCGGATAATCGTTTATTTTAGTTTAGCCGTTTATTTTGTTTCCGGACATTGCGGGACATCCCGGCACACGGGCACTTTGTTCCTAAAAGCTGTTTGAAAACGCGAAGTGCAAACGCATTACGTTGGCAGAAAGAGGAGGTTGGGAGAAAGTGAGGATGAGAGGATTTAAAATAATAGCAGAGGATACTTACAAATATTTTCACTTATCGTTATACTAACTCTTTGAAATTAAATTCTTTGAAATTAAAAACATGGTTATTTTCTATTACCATTATCTACATTTATAACGAATCACAATGGGACAATAAACGTTAGTATTAATTGAGTTGTTCTAGAGAAAAATGTAAAAGGAATTTTAATTAAGTTATTCCAGAGAAAAATTTTTTAATTTTTTTTTTTAGAAAGAAAGATGAAGGGAAACGTTATATATTAAAGTACAGAATCTTTTTGTTCCTTTCACTAAGTTGCGAAACATGGTTCGACTGATTCCAGAGCTCAATGAGATTGATACATCCTGCGAATACAGAATAGACCGTTTTTCTTTAGCATATAAACCAATTTAATTCGCGCTGACGTAATTGCATTACTTTGCCGCGTAGAAAGAATTGTATCGTAATGCTCAGTTCGTTCGCCGTCCGTTGCCAGGTTATAGTTGAATTAATAATTCGAACGAGAAACAGATGTGGAGCCGCGGCGTACCGGCGTGTTTGCGAGAAGGCAATCGTATACATAAATCTAATATTATTTTTTATTTCTTGGCCACTGCTAGAGAAAACGCTTCCGCGCACGACCGTTTATTTTGCTTAATGTTCGCGCGAAATTAATGGCTCGTGACATTCGCATTTTCGCGTGCGAAATCGCGACCATCTTTTCAAGCGAATCCTTCCTCGCTTGTATAAACGGGTCGGCTCGACCGGCACAATCCGTACCTAATCGAGATTTAATTTAGACGGATTATTTACACTCGAATTAACGCGTGCGACACGTATATCGATGCGAGGCGCTTTAATCCCTCGAGAATACTGTTTACGGATCTAACAGAGATCGAATGTCTGCACGGAAAGAACGATTTTATCGAAATATTTAAAAATTTAATTATACTACAGAAAGAATTACTACAAATTTTGTTGAAGTATCTAAACATTTAGATATAGGTTTGAAGATAATTTTTGTTGGACTATCAAAGTAATTATGTATAGATCGCCTCAGTGAGTTGCTAGAACATCAAAAATTCCTGCAGCGTTGCTTATTATGCTTAAGTTTCCTATGTAATTATTTTGATGATCCAACAAAATTATTTTCAAATTTCTGTATCTACTTAAATTTTGGATACTTCAGCAAAAATGTTACTTCCATGTAGATACAGATTTGAAAGTTTTGTTTAGACTGTAAAATAATTATGTAGGACGCTTAAACTGATTGCTGCTAGAATGTTAAAACTTTTGCAGGATTGTCATCAACACTTAACTGTATTAAATAATACTTTTGATAGACTAACAAAATTATTTTTAAATCTGTATAAATTAGCTAAATTTGTAAATAAGTACTTTTCAGTAAAACCATTTTTCCATAGCATTTATTCGAATGTTAGTTTTCCTTTATTTCCCTAGTTTGCGTAATATTGGTATATCGCGGGAGATATTTTTACACACGATAACCATTTGCAAACCGTCAAATACGATAATCGCAAAAAGCGCAGAAATTCAGTTTCGCATTCCTCGTCATTATTTTTCTGTCACAGAATCGTTTTTCCGCATATTATCGAAAATTCCCTTTTCGCGAGAAAGAAAACAATAGCACGCTATTATCATCGGCTTTTATCCACTACCATTCGCCGTTTTGATAAACGCTCCGCGATTTTTGAGGCAACTTCGCTGGAAATTCTTGCATCGACGGAAAACTAGTTGCGTGTCTGGTAAAGATAGTGAACTTTCGTAATAACTCTGTGCAGCCGTAGATATGGAAGACGATAACTTACTCGACAACAAAACACTTAGTAGCACGTCTCGTTTAATCATTTAAGGAGCGTTTAAGAACCTCAGAATGCTATAATGAAAACCGTTGAATTGTATGCGCATTGTGGAAAATTTCCACGCTAATCTGCAGTGAATATAACTGTCAGAACTAGTTAAACTATCTCTTTTTGCAGTATTGAATTTATTACACTGTACCCGAGCTTGGAGAAATTCCAAGTTTCACGGTTTTAATAAACGATTTTATTAAATGAAAGGAATTTTATCAGGAAATTGCGCTTGATATTTTTTTATAAATTCTCGATATTTACTGGAAATAATTTATAGGTCAAGATTGGATAATTTACGATTTTCCGTCTCATAATAAAAATATGGATGACAAATCGTTAATTATTTAATAGAGTTAAGTTTTTCGCTTTATTGAGCGCTATTTTTATTTTTATACTGCCTTAAAAAGATGTATAAGATATTTATAATTTTCGAAAACAATAATTCGAACTGAATGAATAAAAGCTTATTGGAAGACTGACGAAGTTCTCAGTATCTAGTTAAATTTTCAGATATTTCTGCAAAACTATTCTTTCTGTGTAACTAAATTTATTTTTTACTGTCGAAAAAGTATTAGATTATTTCTGGCCGATATCAAACAAGGATATATTTGAATTGGCGATCAGTTGAGCCATGTTCCTATTACACGGTGGAAAAGCAGTTTGATCGATTCCGAATTTCGATGACTATCACGTATTTTCCGTGGCATGTGCAGGGTGTTCCAGAATCGACTGAAAATAGGTACAAATTGAAAATTGCGCTATTTCGGTTCATGAAATTGCTGAGCGTTCGACTAATAATAATGTAAAACTAAAAATCTCAAGGCTAATAACATTAGCCTACAAATCATTGAAAGTACTTTCTTCAGGCTTATGCCTTTTTCATTTTGACACACCCGATGGGCATCTCAGCTGCTTCTCTATCTGCGTACACGTGTCACCATCGTACGTGTAGTGTTAGACGACTGCGACTAGAGGGATAAGCAAAATGAGGTGTAACTGGAGAACGTAGTCTCGAGAGGACTGCGTGGAGTAAGGCTCGGAATAAATCGATGGTAGCATGCAAATTACATTCCTATCCGAGAG
>Ga0157363_1003528_pt1 | contig 14157 bp, 2 predicted proteins | sample AttsexASBM1_FD_111477 | JGI IMG/M metagenome (GOLD analysis project Ga0157363, IMG submission 111477) | Fungus gardens microbial communities from leaf cutter ant in Ribeirão Preto, State of São Paulo, Brazil - Atta sexdens ASBM1 | ecosystem: Host-associated > Fungi > Mycelium > Unclassified ...
CTACCCTAAATAACCATGAGTATAACATGAGGCCAGCATGTGTTGTTCATGCTGTATGACGTCACTTTGTTCCAGAACCTTCTACTCCCTTCTCCTAAGTCTCATGATCAGTCTTGTGACTACACTATCAAGTTGTGACTGATGTGACAGCGTGACTGATAACCCCTAACCCAAGTTGTTCTAAAAATAGAAAATAGAAATTAAAAGGCAAAGAAAAATAAAATGAAAGAGAGAAAATAAAAATAAACAAAGTTCACCATTAATGATCTTGACAATGGTGGCCTTGAGTAGAAAATGAGGCGGACATGAGGTTGTAGCACGGACCAGATGTATTTAGTATATATAGGATGCTAATTTAGCAGAGACTCCTTGTCGAGTTCTCTTGTGAATACCCACATTATACTTCTACTTTGAGGTTTACTTGTTAGTGAGATTATTTGTCCTTTGTGATAAGTGGTTGCCACAACAAATACAAGGTTTCTCTTTATTAATCCATTCTAAGGCTTTTAAATTATAACAATATTTCCCTATTAGGGCATAGTTGGTAATAGCTTTTATGGCTCTTGTACACAAAGAGTTAGAGTGCCTGGAATATTTAATCTATGATCCTCTTTTGATATAAGAAGGTTCAATGGGATTAAGATCATTATTTAAGAGATTAAGGAAATATATGTCTTTGAGGTTGAATGCTTGAAAGTTCATATGCCAATTTCTAACAATACTATCACATTCATTTTTAAAAATCCCATAACATCTTGCTAGGACCTAATGGTGTGAGGTTGAATTTCTTTGTTTCTTTATCCACCAAATAATGAAGATTGTTATGATTAATACCTCATGTCTAATAGGTGAATGTTTCATGGACAACATGTGTTTGGGTTCTTTTATTTATAGTTTCATTACCTTATGTTTTCCTCATGTATGATCAGTCAGCACCTCATGTAGTAGTGGAGGCTTCCTTATTTTCTATGACTCATTTTCTTATGGACTACATATGTTTTACTCATAGTTACTAGGTATATATAGCTGTAGATACAAGCCTGTATCTTTACACTTTACCAATTGACTCATTCCTATCTCTTAACTCAAGTCTTTGCCTAAGTTGCAACCTGAGCCAAGCCTAAGGTTGTAACAAAGATATGATTTACTGTTGTTATGATATTATTTCTTTCAGAACCTTCTACCATATTCTAGATAATATGTGACTGTAACTGATATGTGACAGTTTGTAACAGTAATATGTGATGTCACACTAACCCTAACCCTAAGTTCCAAAATAAGAAAAAAATAAGAGAAAAAAATAAAAATAAGCTAAGTTTATTATTCACAATTATGAAAACAAGGGCAGGCACTTGTTGTCAGTTATAATATTTAGCTATGTCTTTCTAAAAATTTTAGATTATAGATCTTGCTTTTTTTTAGTGCTAACTTCACTTGTTTTATGAATTCTGTGATACTATTTATAAAGGGACATGAATTCTTAGGCTTTTTAAATCTTTTGTAAATTCTGAACTCTGTAACAATACTTTACAATAAAGCTTTGTTACTTTCTTCTAATATAAATTCTGAATTCTATGTACAAATACTTCCTCTTTTCTGCTATTACCTTCAAAGTAAACCTAATAGCTTCTTTCATTTCCTGGTAAAAATTCCAAATTTTATTTCTTACCTCTGACTATATAGACTTTATTATTTCTTAGTTATACTAGTGTTAATTTATCAGATTAGTATACAGCCTAGAGTATATAAGATAGTTGCTACTTCTAGAAACTATTCTATTCTCTTAGATCTTTTAGAAGTAAGTCATGTTTCTAGTGTACTTCTGCAATATAACTATAACTTAGGTTTTTTCAAAGTTTGAAGTACAAACTTCATGCATCTACTGTAGTTACTTTAACAACAGAATAAAATCTTTACTTGGGGACTGTGAAGCATTTTGGCTTAATAATCTAGAACTATTCATCTTAATTGTTATAATCTCAAGATCTTAGAGTAGATCAAGAAAGTAAATCTTGTATTAAGATTAACACAAGAAAACTTAATGGAGTTCTTAGTACAAAGTTGTCTATCTTATATACTCTACTAGATAGTCTATGCTACTACTGCATTTAGCCTATCCTAAGAACCATATGTAAACTATAAGGTCAACATGTGTTATGACATCACCATTTTTAGAATGTTTTATTCTGTTCCATTGTAACCACATGATTGTGTGACTATGATAGTGACAGTGATATATGACAGTTGTGACCATGATGTCATGCTAAACTCTAACCCTAAATAAAAGAAGTAATAAAAATGAAAATAAAATAAAAATAAAATAGAAAAATAAAAATAAAATAAAGTCCATTGTTTACAATTTTAACATTAATGTCTTGATATCTCTCTTCTTTCCTTACTTTTCAAACAATGTCTGTATAAGGGGATATAGCTTCTTGCACCCTCAGACCTTTTGCAAATGTCAAATATTATAAGGTTTACTACAGGGTTATACTGTTACAAATTCCAAAACAAACTCCATGAGATTACAGCACTATTTCCTGGTCCAAATCCCAAACCTCATATACAAACTGTTACAATCTTAAGCTTGGCTCAGATTACAACTTAGATAAAGACTTGAGTAAGAGAGAAGAGAATGATGAATTGATAAAGTATAAAGATACAGGATTGTATCTACAACTATATATATCTAATGAAAAAGGATAGTATTCTTGAGGAAAACAATAAGAGAAATATAAGGAGAACATGTGAAAGCCTCTACTAATACATGAGAAATACACAGGGCACAGTAGTTATAAGTAATGAAGTAAAATGAACCTTATATATATCTAAGTTATGTTATACATAAGGTGAATATCTATTAAATATAAGACAACAATTGTAACATAAACACTACTATCTTTTGCTTCTTGTATAACCACCTTCTTTCTCTGCCATTATTTTCAGAGCTGCTGATAGCAATCTAACTATATGTTATAATTCAAACCTCAAAGTGTTAAGATAAGAAAGGAATCTTGTATTAGGTTAATATAAGAGAATTTGATAGAGTTCCTAAGTACAATTTATCTATCTTATATATACTGGGCTCATGGTCCATGCTATACTAAGCCTAGCCTACCCTAAAGGATATGTACCTATCTTAAGGTTAATATGTGTAATACATACTATATAATATTATTGTTTTAGGATTTTCTATAATATTCTGTGTGATATATGATCATGTGATAGTAATTCATGACAGTGATATGTGACATTTTGTGACAGTCATATGTGACATCACACTGACCCCAATTCTCAGTCTGGAAAATAAGAATAATAAAGAGAAATAAAAATAAAAATAAGAAGAGAATGAAAATAAATAGAATTCATCATCTTTTACTCTGACACTGTAAGGAGACCGGACTTTTTATTGTATTTAGCTAAGTAAGATCTCTCAAATCTAAACTCTGTAAACTTTATAATGGACTTTTTTGTCTAATAATATCACCAAATTTTTTTTATAGAATCTATAGATTTTGCTACTATCAACTCTGAACTCAAAACTCATACACCACCATCTTGAAAGACCTCTTAGATTGTTACTTGCTGTATCTCCATTGCTATTAAATGCACTTTGTCTTTTTAGATAATGTTCTAGATACTTATACTTAGGTTTCTGATTATCTGTGCACCATTATTCTTGTGTCAGCTCAGTATTATTCTACTAGATTGCAATAAACCATAGAATATTTAGAATAGTAGCCATCTTTGGAAAACCTTATTCTATTCTCTTAGATTTTCTTAAGAGTAAGTTGTACTTGATATAGTAGACTTAGTAAGATCTTGAACTCTACATACACTGTAGACTTTATCTAGTTGCTCTAACAGCAGAATAGAATTTCCTTTCTGGAGTTTTTGCCAACAAACTTTGCAAAATCTATTTTCTTACACTCAGTGTTTGCATCTATAACCAATGTCTACTCTGTATATCAGCATTGACCAAATCCCTAGCACTGTGTATATTTCTAAGTCATTTATAATCACTTGAGATATATTGCTCACTTTCTCTTTTTTCAGTACTACAAACTCTAGTAAACTCTGTAGTATTTTGCTGATCTCTACACACATTTTTATTTACTTTTCCATGCTCTAGAATTTCAGACTCTGAACTGTTATTTCTAGATTACTCTCTTTATTTCTGACAGTTTCTAATTACCAAAGAATTATTATTCTATCTCTATTCTGTTTTTTAGGATTTCCTAGAGTGCAAACTCTATGATAACTCTGTGTTTCTGCTTAGTTACCTTAACAGCAGTTTTAGATTGTTTACTTTTATGTCTTGACCTTTTTCCCATTCTTTTGCTTCTTAAACAATGCTTGCTTTGAGTGACTACCCAATGAACTCTGTTAATACTAACAAAGTACTAGTGTATCTCAGAATATTCTACTAACAACATTCTTATTAGTCTTGTAAGCTAACTTTAGAACCTGCAAACCCTAGTATCTAATTCTGTCTCTATATCTGTGGATGTATTTTCTCCTTCAACATTGAAACCTCCTTCTTCTACCAAAACTCCTACAGCTAGAAACCTACATAATTGCTCTTGACCCAATATTTTACTCCTAATGAACTTCAGTAGAAACTGGCAAACAAGATGAGCTTTTCTAAGCTCTTACTTTCTGTACATCTAGTTATCTATATACTAGTTCACTTGTAACCAAGACAAGATCCTCTAGACTCTCTTATTCTTCAGAAGTAGCTAGACTTCAAAATGGTCTAAATGTATATTGTTAGAGCAACTGGATGAATGTTATGTCTCAAGACTTAGAGTTAAAGTCAAAAGAGTAAACCTTGAATTGGGTTAATCACAAGAGAACTTAATAGAGTTCCTAGGTAAAAGTTATCTATCTTAAGGTCAATATATATGAAACATGCTGTATGATGTCATCATTCTAGAACTTTCTACATCCTTCTATTATAACTACATGATTTGTGTAACCATGTCATGTGACATATGACTTGTATGATACTAGTTTGTGATAGGTATAACTGTTATGCAAAACCCTAACCTTTAAAGAAAAGAAAATGGCAAGATAAAAATAAAACAGAGTCCATTGTTCACAACTCTGACAATGAAGTTTTCAGGATTTTAGTGGAGTTTATGACTTTAGAGAAGTTCTAAGAAAGTAGAATAGAGTTTCCCAGAAGTGATAGCTACTCTGAGTATCCAAGAGTTTATTCTAATCAAGTAAGACATTAGTTGGAACATTTGGTAACCTAACTATAGAATAATGGAGTTGTATAGTCAGAAATTTTAATTGAATATTGCCAAATAGTAGGGGCTCATTGGTTGGTAGCTAAAAGAAGTAGATTAATGATCATGAAGGAGTGAGTGGGTATCTGTAGTAGTATTATAGGGGTTAAGAGAATTTAATAGTATTATAGTAGTGTATCAGTGTAAGAGTTGAGAGATAAGAAGTTTCTTAGACTTTGGCATATACTATAAACTCAAATTAAGGTAAGGCTGTAGGTCCTCTTATATATATCTTACAAAGAATCAACCACTAGTATCATTTCTATTATGATATAGGTAAAGTTTAAGTAGCTTTTCTGAGATTATTTCTTTCCTATCAACATTACTACTATAGCAGTTAACAAACTGGAAGAAATAACCTATTACTAAGGAAGTCATGTAGTAGAGAAATATTTAGATGAGTTTCAAACTTTAATTTCAAAGACTAGCTATATATTAAAGACTCAGAGTTAAGTTAATAAAAGAACTTTGTATTGAGTTAACATAAGAGAAATTGATAGAGTTCTTAGTACAATATGCTAGGCTGAAAATCTGTACACAACTACATCTAATCTATTTTAAAGATTAACATATAGTAAATATATTATATGATATTATTGTTCTAGAAACTTATATATTCTTCTATGTATTATATGATAGTGTGACCATGACTATGACATATGTAACATTCATGCTATAACCCTAACCCTAAGTCCCAAATAAGAAAATAAAATTAAAATTAAAATAAAAATGAGAAAATAAAAAGAGTTTATTATTTTAATTTTGACAAGCTATACTAATTTACACACTATAGTAGTCAAGTTTTGCCACAGACTTAGGACTGTAATCTAGAACCAGATTGTGACACTATTTATAGGTCAATCTAAAGATATAGACTGTTATAACTTAGATTTCAAAGTTAAGATTTGAAGAATTTGGAAGTAAGACAATAGCAATAGCTTCATAGTAGAGAAAGATAAAGATAATCTATTATATAGCTAAAATTTTGTGTAGAGTAACTGGTAATATGTGTACCTTAGCTGCTAAATAATAGGTTTACTATATTGTTGATAGAAAAATACACTAAGAATAGTGATCTATAGACATATCAAAAATACTAACTCTAGCTGTCTTTTCATCTTTTGTTCATCATCTTAAATAGAAAATAGCTTTCCTCATGTTCTACTATCAATTTCACATTTCATTCTGATCACATTTATCCCAACCTATGAATAATACCTCCTCTCTCATCTACACTTCCCAATTTCTTCTGATGTAGATCAATTATCTCTATTTTACCTCAGGTGTCCTTGCTAAACCCTTGCCAACTCTATAAATGTTTAATTCTTGATATTCAAGAATTACTAGTAACCAGGATAATGCTTAGCAGTCTTCATACTAGATAACTACACTAGATAATATACTTAGTATTTAAGCTAGTAGTTTACACTATAATAGCCTTATCCTGAAAATTAACCAAAACTTATACTAACTTCTAATGTTGGTGATGACATACCTTACCACATCCCAGTAGTCTCAACCTCCTAAGTCTCCTAAGTACTCTTCCAAGATATACAACTAGTATGACTTATAGAAATATAGCACATAAGCTGAAGCTAAAGGTTGTTCCAACTCCTACTTTCATGTTCTCAGATAAAACTTAGATAATCCAGTTGAACTTCCAAGAAACTATTATTGGGTCTCAGATAATGAGGTGTAAACTACATTTAACAATCAGTACTCTTGATACTTATGAAACTTTGCTATATCTTCTTATTTCTTGAAACTACTAACATTTTATTACATGTCAAAGTTCAATTCTTTAAATAACCTATCTTTTATGGTGATGTTATTCCTTGTCAAATTCTGTAAGTGCCTAGTCTTTCATAATAGAGATTACTTCTATTCTAAATTCTATACTTAGTTAATTTTTCTAATTTGATTAAACATCTGTCTGGATAATTGTTAAAATATGTAGTAATAGTACTACTTAAGTTTCCAAGTGTTTTAGACACTTATTCCTATATTTAAAGACTAGTAGATACTCTGTAAATTTCTAGTTGTTATAACTTAATTTCAAGTAATAGAATAAAAGACAACTCTTGTATTGAGTAATATAAGAGAATTTGATGGAGTTTCCATTGCAAACTAGTCTATCTTACATACTACAGGCCATAGTCTATATGCTTTCTATAAGGCCAATATTGTTATAGTATACTTAAACTTTTATATTTTATTTTGATTTTATTTTATTTTATTTCTTGAATGGGGAAGATGCACAGTTGAGTAGTAATAGGATAAGTGTATTACTATAACACTAGAGTTTAGTATTGACAATAGTTGATTATTAGACTAAAGATCATAGTGTATCTACCAGTCTTTAAGTACTAAATAGTACTAAGGAGTACTCAGATAATTTTTAGAGTTGAAGATAGTGAACTTTATTTATTTTCATTTTATTTCTCATTTTATTTTCTATTTATTTTTATTTTTGAACTTAGAGTTAAGAGATAGCATAATATCACATATAATAGTCACAAAATATCACCTGATACAGCATAGTGTTATACAGTCACAAGTTACAGTTACATAATTATGTGTTACAGAAGAATATAGAAGGTTCTGGAGCAATAATGTTATATAATATGTCAATGATATATAATACATATGTTCTTTAAGGTAGGTTAGGTTTAGTGTAGCATGGACCATTAGCTAAGTATATATAAGATAGATACTTTGTATCTAGAACTTCATTAAGTTCTTTTGTATAAACTATATACAAGATTATTCTTTTGTTCTAACTCTTAAGCTTAAGTTCATAACAGTAATGTTATTACTTTATAATACAGCTCAGAATAATATCAGCAGCAATGATAAGTAGATGTTTCAGTTTTGAGATACTCATAGGGATTTAGATTGGAAAAGAGTAAACTCTATTATAGAATACCAAGTACTTGTGGAGTTTGAATAGAGGAATAACACCACTGTGGAAAACATGTTATAAATAGAGGTGTTGCAAGGAAATAATACTACTGTAGAAAACAGGTTATGTACAGAGTCTTATAGAGTGATAACACTACCACAGAAAATAGGTTGTTGATAGAATTAGGCTTGGTATATGATATTGATCCACTTTCCCATACTTTAAACTTTCATAGTTTACACTCTACTACTATTACTAAATTAGTCTCTTCATTTTTGGTAGTACTAAAGCACTATTATTATGTGCTTATGTAATCAGATCTCTGGCACATCAGAATAAACTAAATAGTATTTAGAGTAGCTATTATGTTTAAGAACTCTATTATAAAAGAATTAATCTTACTTGAAAAGTCATAAGTACCTAGAAACTCCAGATGATATTTAGATAAGATATTCTACTGTTATACCACTACCATATATACTATAGTAGGATAGTCCAAACATATGGTTTGTGCACTTGACCAATCAATATCTACAACTATAATTAACTAAATAACTATAGTACTACTGTAGCAGACTAGACAACAGAGATCAGGATGAGGTAGAGTCAGTTACCAGTCTATCAGGAGCTAGTCTATATAGTAACCAGCCTAAGAGTGTAACTAAACCTTAATAAAGTGGATCTGAACTTATAGTATTGTCAATGTTTTCTGACATCTATACTATTCTGTTAGGATTTCTTAGAAGTAAGTTGTATAGTTACTAAGCTGGTTAATAAACTTAGGATTTTCTGGAGCTTCAGAGTTTTCTTATGCCTTTATATATTCTAATAGCAGAAGAAGACCTTTTTGAAGAGATCTTTGGATAATACTATAAACAGACATTTTTGGATTACTCTCTCTTGTTATCTAATATTTCTTTCTATTTTATATTTTCTAATGATGTCAAATATTACAGGACACCACTAGAACTCTGTAAGCATAGATGAAGCTCTGGAGCTCCCACAACATCATTTATATGAAATGGCCAAGTACCAAACTACTTCAGAAATTATTACTAACAAAATACTTGTAGGTTTAGCAATCCAGCTACATATCACATCCCAATCTGGCCACATCTGTCCCAACTCTTGGATAAATGCATTTTCTCTTATCTGTACTTCCTAACCACTTCTAATATAGATCAAAAGTCTCTATTTCATCTTAGACTTCTTTTCTAGACTTTTGTCAACTCTATGAATCTCTATCCTTGACATCTGAGAATTACTAGAAACCAGAGTAACACTTAGCAGTCTCCATTTTTAGATAGCTACTCTGAGTAGTATACTCATTATATAAGCTAGTAGTTTATACTGTAAGTCTTATTCTGAAAATCAACTAACACTATTACTAACTTCTGGTATTAGTAATAATACACCTACCACCTTCTGGTAGACTTAGCTACTTACTATGTTCTGAGTTTATCATCTGAAATATGCAATCAGTATAACTTGTAGAGATGTAGCATACAAGTTGAAGCCAAAGGTCATTCCAACTTCTATACTCTATATTCTCAGATAGTGCACTAATAACTCATTTTGGACTTCTAAGAGACTTTTATTGAATCTTAAATAATGAGATATGAACTGTATTCAACAGTACTATCAAGTAAGGAACATGTCTGGAAGATAAAACCATTTGCAAAAAATTATGGAAGATATTGGAAGAGTGGAGAAATATTATTCGATGTGTACAGATGTGAATCCAGAGTGATCTTGACTTCAATAGATATGCTACACCTCTACATATTGCAATAGTCATATTTAGAAAGAGAATATTAACAGGAAGTGGAGTATGATAAAAGTTAGACTTCTAAGCATGGGTACTTAGAACAGTGCACTATGCTAGTTAATTTTAAAGCTGAGCAACTATAGAGTATCTACATATCTTAAATACTAGTACTAAGACTGTTTGAGAATTAAAAGAGATAGGTAACTACTCTGAGTATATTAAAGTTCTTGGAAATAGAGTCTGAAGTTTCATAGAGATTATGAGAAATCATGTAATCAGTAATAAAGTGATCAGACATGAAAAGCAACTAGGTAAATTCATACTAGAAGAGGATGAGTAGATTAAGAAAGAAGATATTCTCTTTTACAGATGTTTGAAGTAGATCAGATGCTAGGGAAGTGTTATCTGTGATAAAGTTAGATGAGTATATGATGTCATATATCAAGCCCACTCATCCAGAAATTACATTCCCACAGTGATATCATCTCCCAACCATACAAGCCCACCTTCTACCATGGTCATCTTTCTTGCAACATGTCTCACAGCAGTGATGCAACTATCTAGATATTCTGTCTTTTATAAAGAAGATACTCCTATTTGACTCAGTCTTCTATAGCAGAGTTATCCATGTCAGTATCTCAACACTGAAACCTTTGCTTGGGGTAATAGGGGCTATACCACTGAAACTCTGAATATCTCCTATAGTAGAAACTTGTATATAAGATTAGTAGTTATACTGTAATTTTCTAGTCTGATAATCAATAAAGATAAACTCTTGTTAAACTTGATCTCTAGTGTTTAATAATGACACACCAAATTAGTACTCACTTCCATCTTGGACTTCTTCCTATCATCTGAAATTGTGACTATGTGGCAGACAGATGGTGTAGCATATAAGCTAAAGCTAAGATCATTCTACAAGTCTACATAAATATGAACCCATTTTGTGGACTTTCACCTCTGGTGTGAACTGTGTCTGACATGTGATAAGCAAATGAAGTGCTCCTCTCACTTTCTAGATACATTTATGGTTTCAAGTTGATATTTGAAAAAGAAAAGTTTAATATACTCTTAAACTACTGCTAGTAAGACTATGTAATAGAACTCATCTCTGAATCAGAGCCCAAGCCTTCCAAGATATATTTCCTCTTTCTCTCTTTTCTGCAGAACAAACAAAGTTTGATGCCTTTCTCTTAGAAAATCTGCAAACTAGTTGTATTTGTTTTTCTAAGTTACCTATCACAATACCTATGTTCTTTATCAAGAATAGGGATGGTATTCTCAGATTGTTTCAGGACTATCATACACTCAATTTTATAACTATTAAGAATAGATATCTGCTTCTACTTATTTTGGAGCTTGTTTCTCAACTTCAAGAAGCCAAGTATTTTATAAAGTTAGATGTCTATTAGAGGTCCAATAATATTTGGATTAAGTTTGGAGATGAATGGAAGGCTGCTTTTCATACCAATAAAGATGTTTCTGAGTCCCTTATAATATTCTTCAGTATAACCAACAGTTCAGTGACTTTTCAAACAATAATGAACAATATTTTCTAAAATATGATCATAGAGGGGATTGTTGTGGTGTATCTGGACAACATTATAATCTTTACCTGAACCATAAAGCAGCATACTAGAATAGTATGGAGAGTTCTAAAGATCTTGGCAATGTACAAACTGTTTTTCTATTTTAATTTAAAAAAGACAATTGTGAACAGATACAGATCAAATACCTGGGAGTGGTTATCTCAAAGAACTAAGTTGAGATAAACCCTGTAAATGTTTCTGGAGTTCATGAATAGCCATATTCATGTCTTCCTTAGATTTGTCAACTTTTACCACCACTTTATCCAAGACTTTTTTACTATTGTCTGACCTCTTTTCAACCTTACTAGATTACTCAGCAACTGGACTTAGGAATACAACCAGAAAGTGGACTTGAATGCTCTGAAGAAAGTAGTTACTTCTGTACCCATACTAGTTTCTTTGGATAACACAGAACTGTTCTGTGTTGAAGCAAATAGCTTAGACTTTGCAACTGGAACTATTCTCTCTCAACAGTTAATGATAGATAGCAAGTCACACTTATTTGACTTTTTCAGCAAGTCCATATCTCCAGTCAAGCAGAACTATGAAATTCATGATAAGGAAATATTAGCAATGTTAGCAATCATCTATATTGGAAGAGTAGAGGTATTGTCTGGAAGGTACTGCAAGTCCAGTTAAAATATGGGTGTATTACAAATATTTAGAGTACTTTACAACCACAAAAAGCTCAGCTATCATTAAGCCCAGTGGTATTTATACTTGGCCAGATTTGATTTTCTAATAGAAGTATAGAACAACCAGGATATAGTGCTTTTCCATTTGGATTTTTTTTGCAGTTCATGCTTTGAAAGGTGTTTTTCTAAAAGATGATGAATACAGTATTCTAACAAATATTTGCTGTAGAAATTAGAGCAGAAAACAAGGGAAACTAGTAACAAAGGCTATCTAAGAATTCTGATGGTCATTGGCAAGGTTCTTGTATTCTTCCAAATAGTCAGAAGTCAATGGTCTGCTTCTCTTTTATGGTAAAATATATGTACCACAAATTCTAAACCTTAAATACTACATTGTTTCCTTGCACTATGATACCAAACTTACTACATATGTAGGACAATGAAAGATACTGGAGATTGTTTCCAAGAGTTATAGATAGTCTCAAATATCATGGTATATTGTCCAGTATGTCAGTACTTGTGATCTGTGCCTTTAGACCAAGTCTGTAAGAGAATACACTTTTACATCTTTATTTACACTCCAACTCCTATCTATTTTCTATAGTCCTATCCATTGCTAGTTGTTTTTATATATCATTCATTGCTTCAAGCCTGTCATCTACTATTCTCTTGTTACTATTCTCTTGTCTCCTCTCAGTTATTAGTAAGCTATTATTATCTCTGGTCTATCATTCTAGAAAGTTTTATTATTCCTGGCTATTTCTAGTTATATGAATACAATCATTCTATAGTTAGGTCAGCAATATTCCACTTGATTGGTATAAACTATCAGAGTATTTAAGAGAGTTCTTGCCTTTGAAAGAAACTTATTCTGTTTTCTGAAATTATTTTTAGAGATAAGTTATGTACTATGTAATTGTTGGCAATAAAACTCAGGTTTGTCTTAGAGATTTGAAGTATCTTACATATACTTCTACCCAGTCTTCCTAACAGCAGAACAAAATCCTCTCTTCTTAGACCTTAAAGTATTTTGGTCTAACAATCCTAGATCATCTATCGATATAACTTAACCTTTTTTGCTATCTCTCACTTCTCAAATGATGTCAGCATTTATAGACCAACTCTGAAATCCCATCTACATAGATGAGACCCTAGGTCTTCTGTAATATCATCTATAGAAAATAGCCAAGCACCAACATACTACAGAAATTTCTACAAGCAACATTCTTGCCAGTCTTGTAAGCCAACTTTAGGACTTGAGAACTTTAATATCTACCTTTGTACTTACAAGTGTACCTTATCTCTCTTTACTTCTCTTCTAACCTCAATCTCCTACTAAAAATCACCCTATGTTACATACTATTCAACATCCATACTTTTTTTATCTTTTTCCTGTGCAGATCACACTTTATTCCAATCATTTATTAAACCAAGAACCAAACCCTGGATCTCTTATCAACTCCATAGAGTTCTAAATAATAACCTTTACAGTATCTGACAACCTAGAATATGTGTAGTAATAGGATATTATTATATTATCACTTCCATATTTAAGAATGATAGTTACTATGTACTGTTCTTCAGTCTGTTAATCAAATTAGACTTGTACCACACTCATCTTATGATCCTTCCAAACTCTTGTTATCCAAAAATTATGACTATGTGATAAAAAAGCTAGATGTAATGTCATCTATTGAAGCTAGGGTTGATTATTTACATAGTATCATTTCTAGTCCCCTCATGTTATTTATCAAGTCTACTCTTACACTTTTGTTTTCTGTGCTATATTTATAAATAAATCTAGTGAGTATGAATTGTCTTATAAACATCTAATCTACAAACTCATTGTCACAAACTTCATTCAGCTTGTATCTCCACAACCAGTAGACAGAATTTCACATAATAAGTTGCACTGAAAAGCCTCAAATGAGGGCTATTTACACATATGTGAGATATACAAAAGTGACAA
>Ga0157363_1003529_pt1 | contig 14157 bp, 5 predicted proteins | sample AttsexASBM1_FD_111477 | JGI IMG/M metagenome (GOLD analysis project Ga0157363, IMG submission 111477) | Fungus gardens microbial communities from leaf cutter ant in Ribeirão Preto, State of São Paulo, Brazil - Atta sexdens ASBM1 | ecosystem: Host-associated > Fungi > Mycelium > Unclassified ...
ACGCTTACATACAAGAGTGCATGAGCATTTTGCTGATGTTAACAAGAAAATAGGATTTTTTCTTCATTTCTAACCATCGCATCAATTTTTTAATTATAACATTGATTGGGAGGAAGTGAAAATATTGGATACAGCTTATAATAAAAAGTTAATATCAGAAATAGTGCACATTAAAAAACAATCTCAAGATTTAAATAAACAAACTGATATGGATTCTTTATCTAACATGTATCTTCCTATACTCCAGTCGTTATCCCCTTCTTAATACCTTCTTAGATCTCCCCTTCTTTCATTCTTTCCTTATCACTTGTCTCTCTTTTTTGCCTCTAATTGTCACAAGATATCAGATTAAAATTGTCTTTTCTAAAGAGATGTATTCTGATTCTCAAGATATCTCAATTTTTCTGTATTTAAATGTTATTTTTAGATATTGCACTACTAATTAATAGGTTTATTTATTATATTTTTTTACTATTAATCATTCGACTGGTATTTTTAACTGTTTGTTCCTATATTTAATTTTTAATCTTTGTATAAAAATTTTTTTATCTTAAGACATTTGTTATATATATGAATTTAATTTTATTCATGTAACCGTTTTATCATTTGACAATTTTCTATTTTATTTGCATAACCAAATCATCATATTTGTAAAATTTTGCGTGTGAGGAAAATTATTTTAGCTAGCGACTTACATTCATTTTTGCAAATTATTATTTATACAATCTTTTTGAATCATGTTTTTAGATATTACAATATTCAGAATTGGTTTGTCAGTTTGAGAGTGCATTTCTAAATCTTCGCAATTCGTCTTTAAAATCATTTTATAAGATAACCGTTATTGATATACACTGTAATTTATATGCTCACGTGCTTATCTAATATTTCGGCATTTATTTTTTCACATTGATATATTAAATAATGTTTAAAACTATTCATAATGAAATTTTACATACACTATGAATTTATATTTTGTTACAATTATCGTCTAAATTATATCTAAATTATATGTGTATTTTGTCAAGTTATTGTCTTTCAAATAAGTTATTGCTTTTTAAATTGTATTAGTTTTAACATTGAGAATGACCCACTTAGGATTGAAACGTTTGTGATAATAAACTTTTGTTTTATAATGAGCACAGCATTAAGACCTGGCTTATGGCTCGTAGGCCTATACTTATTATTAATTTTATATATTTTTATTTTTATATTATAATATTTTTGTATGTATAATATTGTTATTTATTATAGATATTTTTCAATATCTATTTTATGTTTAATATCTTTTGTATTTGTTAAAATGTATTGCAAGGAGCGCTGTAAGTATACTGATAAATAATACATTTGTATTTATCACGATGACGTAATTTGTTAACATAAGTTATTAATTCTGATTGGTCACTCGATTGTCATGTGATTACATCCTGCGCATAGACATATCCTTGTCTTTATATCATGCTTGAATAATATCGTAACTTTGTATGATTTAGGCGAGGTTCTTGTTTGAAACTGCCAGAAAATCCAGAAACGCAGTCTCGCAAAGCTACGGCACCATATTGTCACGATAGCTTTGGCTAGCAAAACGTAATACGGATCACAAATTCTTCATCAAAGATTCGAAATCTACAAACAATAACGAGGAGATTATTATCAACAAGGGAATGATCAAATAAAATGGTGAATAAGTAATTACTCCGGGAATAATTACAATTGTAATTCAGAGATGCAATTAATATCGAAATGGATGGAATAACAGCGTATTGCTTCTGCGTTTTGGTAACATTACGATTTAGGAAATTATATTATTGATGCTTTCAGCACGACAGAAACTATTATGAAATTGTATGTTATTGCTGGCAATAAATTATCTCTTATCATGTTATTATGCACATTAATTGATTATTACTTGATATAAATAAAATTACATTATAATAATTAATAGTAATAATAAAACTTTATCAAATCGTTTTAAATATTATAATACATTCAGATGTCTTTTATGTTGCCTATAACTTTTTTCACACATTCCGTAATTTATTTAATTTTATTCAATTCCGTAGCTTAATTAATTTAATTCAATTTTAATTTTCAATCTTATAACTTCGTTTTGCATTTTTTCAGGATTTTCGTAGATTAGAAAGAAATTTAAACCTCAAAATTCCATAGTGGAAGATATTTTTATTTGTTTTTTCTGATATCCGCATTTTACGTTTTCTTTGTAAATTAAGTTTTGATCGAGTAATTTCTGCCAAGACTAAAGACTCGTTCGCGACTAGGTAGACGTTATTTACAAAGAGCTTGAGAAAAGCTGATTAAAGGAAGTTGATTTTTGCCCTCGCATCTCGTAAAAATATCATTGTAGATCCTACAATGTAGACAATGTAAAGCGACGAAAAACATTCCAATCACTTGTTTACTTGAGTATAAAAATCGTACATTTTATGAATATACAATATTAGTCGATTCTTAAATTTTGGTATATGGATTTTTCGTATATTGGATTAAGAAAAAAGTCCTTTTACAAGTTGATAAAAAGATTTTCCCATCAATATCTTCGTTGAAAATGATCAAAAAAAAGGATTTTAAAACTTGAAATCTCTACTTTCGAATGGTTACTATATTTTTTAATTTATGTGAATTTTGTAATTTTTACATATAGAAAACTACAAACAGAAAAAAATGAAAAATTTTCTTTTCGCTTTGTAGGTCCGTAGCGCCCAAAAAAAATTTTAACAAATTTTCGACTATCTCTCGTGAAAGCTTGAAGTTTTCCCTACAAAATAATTTGTTTTAAATGTTCCTACGATTTTTTGTTTCTAAGTTACTCGCGGATTAAGAGAAAACATTCTGACTTTATTGTGCTCATAACTCCGTTAAAAATAATCGCAATTAAAAGTACAGATTCTTAAAACTGAAATGTTGCTCTATCAAGTGATATAATTTTTTTGAACGGAATATATAATAAATATAATAATAAATAGGGCATATAAGAATCAATAATAAATTAAATCATATATTAAAAAACGAAATATTACAAAATAATATACTAAACAATTATTCTATTATAAATATAAATAGAAATATTCTAAACAATTATAATATGAATTACAATTGAAATATTATTACATGTTTTGGTCTTTGAATTAGACCTTACTCAAATATTTATTTAATATAAAGATGTTACTGTGATCTAATAGTGTTGATTGTGAAAATAATAGATCATCGCATGTTGTGTGAATAATTGAATGTTAAACAGAGGAATCGAAATTGCTCGTCAAAAGGTTGGAAAGCCAATAGAATTAATGACATTTTAATAAAATTATAAATTTCATTAATGTTTCATTCATTAAAATTATAAATTTCATCAAATAAGAAGCAAGCAAATACGTCACCTCGGTAGAATACTCTCCAATATGTCAAAAATATTAATATAATTTGATATGATTCTCATCCATTTTCTATCAGTGTGGTAATAAATAATATAATCTTAGTCATAATATAAAATCCACAGTCAAATTATGTAAAATTGTATTTTTCAATAAATAATCGTTAAATAAAATATGAAAACATAGATTCAGTCCAAGAATAAAATTAGAAATGTATAACTATTGTGACTGACAAACACTGACTCTAGTTTTTCGGAGATTTTTAAATTTCTTCTCTAATCATTCATTATCTCAGAAAAAGAGTGCAATCATCAGTTTGATAGAGCTATCAGATTCTGAATTCTATATGAAAAATTGAACACTTATAATAAACATTTTACTGAATAATGATTATCTACTTAAACTTATCTTTGACACAATTAATAATAAAGACTAAAGACATTAAGTTAGAAGCAGCATCGGTTGATCGAGTTAATAATAACGTGGATTAACCATTTTATCATAGTTTATAGTGTCTTTTATTCTGTCTTTAACAGAAAAGTTTAATCAATTCAATAAGAATGACATTAAAATTTCATTTTATAGTTCGAATAAACTACAGAAATACATTAAGGTACATAAAGACCTTTCGTCCTCATCTGTCTCAAAATAATGTAGTTTATAAAATTAATTGTAATAATTGCGCATCGTATGTAGGATAGACTGGTAGACAGTTAAAAATACGAATTGCTGAGCATCAAAATCACATACATTGGAACACATCTTCAGTTATAATCGAACATAGATTGTGAACAAGATTCGATTGGAACAATATTGAAATTCTTGACGAAGAACCATGTTATAGTAAACGGTTAATTTATGAGATGCTATATTAAAAAACAGAAAAATAAATAGCTTTAATTTTCAAACTGAACTAAAAGTTTACATAAAGCATACATTCTTTGTCATCGTAAACAAGATCTAACTTTACGTTGCCAAAATCACACTAGTTTAAGTATCTTTCTGTTAGTTAGTGTTTGTCAGTCACATATTTTATTCCTGGACTGATTCTACATATCTTATTTAATGATTATTTATTGAAAAATATAATTTTACATAATTAATGACTCTGTGGATTTTACATTATGAATAAGATTATATATTATGTATTACAACTGACTAATAGAAAGTTGCCAAATATCATATCGAATTATACTCATATTTTTGACACATTGGTGAGTGTTCTACCGAGCTGACGTATTTGCTTGTTTTTTATTTGATATTAATGAAATTTATAATTTTATTAGAACGTCATGAAATTTTGTTCGGCTTTCCAACCTTTTGGCAAGCAATTCCTCTGTTTAACGTTCAATTGTTCACATGCAATTATAATGTATTTTTTTCACAATCAACTATTAAACTAATCACTATTAAATCATAGTAATATCTTTATATTAAGTAAATACCTGAAGAGAGTCTAATTCAAAGACCGAAACATGAAATAGCGTATTTCAATTATAATTGTTTAAAATACAGTAAATTATTTTGCAATATTTTGTTTTTCAATATAATTACATACAATTTAATTTGTTATTGACTCTTATACACTCTATTATTATATTTATTTCTTATTAATATCAAGAGTTTTTTATTATTATTGATAATGAAATATATGAGATGCTAAAAGTCTTTTTTTTATCAACTTGTAAAAAGACTTTTTCCTAATAAAATTATTTACAAAAACATAGTTCATTTTATCAATCGTGTTATTTCACATAAAAGTCCAACAATAAATAATATTTTACAGCGAATTCAATTGGAAGAACTAATATGCACTGGTGCATATTAAAGCCGTACACTGATTTAATTTGAGTATAAAAGTGAAATGCAAATATTTCGAATAAAATACATATTTTATCTAGTACAATAAAATGTATTAATTATTTCAGGATTTAATCGATTTCTATGTTTATAGACATATCTTTACGTTATTTTGTCATTTGATATATGACGTATGACAGCTTTAATGTGCATCAGTGTGCATTGAGCGCGCCCAATTGAATTCGCTATTATTCTAAATTTGATATCTTACTCTTTTAAACATCGAGAATGCCCAACAATCAGATGTTCTGAGACAAGTGATGAGAATAAACGAAAATGAAAATCCGATGCGATATAGTTCTCTTCATGTATTGATATCGTTATTGCCTTTTTTCATTATCATTACGGATAGATGTTTTCTCCATTTCGAATAAAAGTTTCAAAATTGAGATTAGGATCTGATATATAGCAGATTGCTAACTCCGCAACATCCGTTTCCGCATATGAAAAACTATCGAAATCCATTCGCCGTGTACGAATTATTGGCAAATACATTATCGGGAGAAAACGAATAAAGTCACTGAACCGCTATCTCATAGCACAGATAGATCAATGAAATAATTGTATGGAAACAATCTTTTTGTATAAAAGTAATCAACATCATCCTGCCGTTATAAGTATCACAATCCTTTAATTTATCGATTGTTTCTACAAAATTAAATCTAACAAATTTTTCCTTTTCAATCAAGCTAATTCATTAACTTATTTATGAATATTGATGATCCATAAATAGAAAAAAACTTAAATGAGAATAATACGTGAATTTTACTATGTTCTCTCTGCATACTTTTTCTCTTCTATACTTTTTACTTGAAAACTTGCTTTTATGAAAATTTCAATCTATAAAAGAACTTCGAACATATCGTGAAACATGCGAGTTTCATCTTACGTCGCCGAAATATGTGTCCACAAATGTTCTCACATACGTTTTCCAGATGCATACACACACTTATATACACATTCGGAAGAAAATAGGAAGAAAATGTTTAAGAGGAATAGGACGAGAGGAGAAACGATGAGATGAAGAAAGAGAGCCCCTTTTCTGAAGACAATAAAATCTGGAGCTATTTGGATATAAACCAAAAGCATGTTGCGCATTCTATAATTGATCTTGTGACCGCTTCCGGGATTACACATGGAACAAACAAAACACGTTTACGATTATGTAATTATACATTCAACATGGGGGAAAAAGGAAGATCATGAAAATCGCTTCAAGATTCGAGTACTCTAAAAATCAATACTTCTATATGAATTCGTTACATGAAGAAAATAATGTAACAGCATTAATTTAATTGGAAATAATCTTATTAATTAAATCCATCATGCTCTTTTGTTTCAATAAAACAAATATCTATTTTATTAATATTATTATTGAAAATTAACAAGATTATTTTTATTTATTTTAATGCTGTTAATATAATTTTTTGTGTATACATATATTTATATATTAACCTTTAATACACATAATTTAATTTTCTACTCTTCTATTATTTATACACGATGAATCGTTCGTGTTCCGAGTTTCATCACATTTACAAGTAGGTATACAAAAATTATTAAGTAATTCCTATATATACTTTATAAAATATTGTATTCATAAAATTTTGTATTTAAAAAAAAGTAAAGGAGAGAGCCATTATGAATCCAGATCTGATATTATAAAGAAAAAAAAATACGCAGAATGACTCAATCTATACTAAGGGTAATAATTTATTATTTTTAATAGTATTAATATTATAATAGTATTAATAATCTACTATTTATATTTTGTAATTCTTATCATCATCATTAATATTGGGAGTACAAATTAATTCTGTCCGTTCTTTTGTTCAAAAATGCATTTATTTCAAAACAAAATGAATGAACAGATCAATTAAAGTATTGTCCATCGCTGCCTACTACTTTTTCCCATCTCTCAGGCAATTTTCGAATTCCATCTTAAAAAAATAACTCATCTTTGGAGGCGATCCAATTTTGGAGCCAATTTTCGATTTCTGCGAAAGAAGTGAACCGGTGACTTGACAAATCGTGCTGCATCCTTCGGAACCAGTAATCAAAAGGAGCAATATCCGGAGAATACAGCGGGTGCGGTAAAACATCCCATTTGAACGTTTCCAAATATTTTTTTACGATTTTAATGACATGAGGCCGAGCGTTATCATAAAGAAGAATAACTTTATCATGTCTTTGCTCGTATTCCGACCGTTTTTCTCGCAATGCACGAATCAATTGTAGTCGATACCGATCGTCCGTAATGGAATCACCAGGTTTCAGTAGCTCAGAGTAAACAAGACCCTTTTGGTCCCACCAGATACAGAGCATGATCTTCGAATCATGAATGTTCGGCCGTGGTGTTGATGTTGAGGTCAATGGCAACGATTGACCAGACTTAGCATAGTATTTTTTCTTCTTGGGATTGTCGTAGAATATCCACTTCTTATCTTCAGTCACAATCCGATGCAAAAAATTTTTTCTCTGTTGTCTTTGAAGCTGTTCGCAAGTCTCTCGGTTTCAGTTCATAAGGCACCCAATTTCCTTGTTTTTGAATCATTCCCATGGCTCTCAATTACAGAACCGGCTTGTTCAGTTACCCCCAATGATTCTGCAAGCTCCTCTTGCAGAAGCTTTGACTCTGATCTTCTTCGAGTAATGCCTCTAATTCTTTGTCTTCGAATTTTTTTGGCTGTCCAGAGCGAGGCTTGTTTTCAAAATCTCCATCCTTGAAACGTCGAAATCATTCCCTACATGATTTATCAATTGGAGCAGTGTCACCATAAACTTCGACAAACATTCGATGGGCTTCAGCCGCACTTTTCTTCCAATTAAAACAGAAAATCAAAACCTCCCGCAAATGCTGCTTGGTTAACATAAAATTCGACATTTCAAACACAGTAAAAATCAAGGTTTTTGTATGAAACTCAAAGCGATATAAACTGAATATTATTAGCAGATGTTTAATCTCTCTGAAATCGCCAAAATCAGCTGTCACTATGAATTCACAACAGTTGGAGCCATCTTTAGGGAAACGGATCGAACTAATTTGTACTCCCAATATTTCTCATTGCTTCACGCATTAATTATTATTCTTTTAAAAATATTCTAAGAGTTTCCGGATTTTTTAAATATTTTTATTCAAAATTCCAAATAAAACTAGAAAATTTTTTAATGCAGTTTAAAATTAATTGAAGTGTAAGAAACACAAACCACTTTAATTTAATATATATTGTAATTTAGAGAACAGAAATTCCACGAGACTATGTATCTATTTTACAAAAAAATCAAGAAAACAATATATTTTTAGAAAGAAACGGAATTTAAATTTAAAAATAAAATTCCAAAAATTTTCTTGAATATCAATAAAATTCCATGAAAACCTTTGATTCTCAAAGATAATAAAAGAAAATTCCCTTCTATAATGCGCAATAAAATAACAAATATATACAATCACAATAACAATAACAATACACTCATATAATCCTCAACAATAAACTATGTCGAATGAACAGATACATTCTATGCAAATGCAAATAAGAATAAATTTCGCAAAGATTATTGTATTTATTTTAACGCTGTCCCAGCGTTAATTTTTAAATCTCGAAAAATAAAAATTCTGGCGGAGAGGAAAATTGCTTCTTCATGTCAAAATGCACGCAACGTAAGATTACGACGCGACTACTGCGTGCAATATATATGTCAGAGGCAAGATATATTCCTCGTTTTTCTAAGAATACACATTTATTTTCTAAGAATACACTCTCGCATGAAATCACTGTAAGTAAGGTAGAGGCAACGATCACACATGGATTTTATTTATCCATAGAATTTATCATAAAATGGACTGTATATTTCCCTTGATGTCTAAAATAATTGATAGAAAACACATTGCTCATTTTGCTACATTCTGTTACAATAATGACATAATTCTAAAATTATCTATAAATGTTTTTGTTGATACAAGAAAATAACGCAAATTAAAAAAAATAAACAAATATATTTTTTTTAAATACATACTTTTATTCTTTTATCGGTTATTACACCAAAATTGCATTTTAAAATTAATATTGCAAAATTTTAATAATTCAAAATATTCAAAATGTTTCTCTTAGAAAATTATGTTTTATGTTGTGTTGTTATGTAGTAAATAAGCAAAACATACACAAACGTAACATTAATTTTATTGTTCGATTACATGTGAGTATCTGCAGTGTCGCTTGTATTCTGTAACGCTTGCAATCGTATGTTTTTTAAAAGAAATAAATATATATTCAATTTATAGAAATTTATCAATTAATAAAATAAATAAAAATTTATCAATTAAATAATTATTCTTTGAAGGCGTATGAGTTTTTTCTATATAAGTTTTCTTATGTAAAATCACGTTACAATTGAAACCCTACTTTCAAAATAATTCTGCAATATTTTATTTACATACGATTTTCATCTTAAAATTCGTCTTTTCTCGAAAGCCAATTTGAAACTCGAACTTGACAGCAAAGAGTATGTGTATCCGCTCGTTATAGTAGTTAAACTGTGAAACAGCCGCTTTATGTACATATAAAGATGACGAGCGGCCTTTGCAAATCAGTTTAGAAACGAACTGAAGTTTGATTTGCGCGATTTGAGAACGATGATTTCAAGCGCAATGATAAAGTCCAAATCGTGAGATTTGCCCATTGAGGGCCGCGGGCATCCACATATACATAATGATGAAATTTCGCGCTCTCATGATTGTAGAACGAGTTCCAGCAGTCTCATAGTTCCACGTGGATGAATCTCAAGGTATCGATTCCTTTGGAGGAGTGTGAACGACAGGAAACCGCTATTCCTAAAAACGATACTATTCCCGCGGATCTCGAGAAAGTTTTCGCATGATAGAGAAATTGATCTTCGGAATTTTGTGAGTTTTACAGGCGACCTAGTTTCTCGGATGATTTAAACTCTGGAAGAAGTTTGACTAATATATAAAAAAATTGTTCCCTTTTCTATAAAGGTATTATAACTCATAACACATCGCGGATTTTATCTTCAACTATTGTGCTAAATTCTTAATTACAAAGATAGACAATTTTTAATCGATTAAAAGATATTTATATATCTTACGTATTTTTACATGTAGATACATATCTTTTTATATACATTAAGTATTAGAGAATTAAGAACATTTATATATTTATTCATAAATAAATAACAAGAATAAATATAATTATATTGCTGATATACATCGAGCTGATATACATCGAGTAAGCAAATGTATGTATAAACAGTTACACATGATGAACAAGCAAAATGTACAAATAAATTTAACAAGAGGGATATTAAATGGATTGCTGATATTAATTTCTCTACAGCTTTAATTAATATTTGAGTCGGAGAATGATATACTAACGATTCGTCAAAACGGGATATTTATTATTAAGGTATTTATTCCAAAACAAAAAATAAAGGGAACATAATTCTTAGCATAAGTCCACGAGAATATTGGGATAGCTAGGAATTAAAAAAAATAGGAAAATTCTTGAAAAAGTAAGCTACGATTTATCCTGTCTTTGCAAGGACAGCAAGTCTCAATATCACGAAAAGTGCAGCCATGCGGATAAGTTCAGGCCTCGGAAAACAGTTTTAAATTTTTCTCGCCTGCAGGAAAGGACAAGTACAGAGAGTAAAATCGCCACGACAGTCGGGAACGGCAGCAGGTTCGTAATCGTAATATAACCGCTCCTAAATGCTGAGTTAATGATCAAATCCGCGAGGGAAAATTCTCAGACGTGGAACGAACGAGGTTGGAGAGGCGGGCAAGGTGATGACGGTAAGACGGCGCGGGATTAAATTCGTGCACAGTTTGTAATTTGCACACGGCGTGGTGCGGCTTTTCCCCCGACTCCCATTCTCTTCCTTTTCGGGACCGAGATTAAAATGCAAATCCGAACTTGAAATCATGGAATAAATTTAAGATATGATTGTCACAAACGCCGTCAAGATACGGCTTGTTTACTCACAGAGTCTCCAGATTCACGATCCTGTAATGCGCCAGGTATGTATGACGATACAGCTGAAACAAAAATGGGATATTTCTTCATTCAATTTGTTAAAATTAGTAGATTGAAAGTAATGAAAGGTCAAATATAAAGTTATTCCTTGCAAAATTCGATAATCTTTTCGGTCTAATATCACAAGGCAAATATTGTATTCATTGGATTTTTAAATGTAACTTTTTTTTAATAAAAGTTATAGACATGTTTAATAGAAAAAAAGTTCTTTTTTATTTTTTTTTCGTAATAATTGAGACATTTAGATTTTATAAAATATTATTTCAAACTCAGTCGACGACGCATCGATCATGTCCGAAGTTACTCGAGCGGTCTATGATGTTGCAATGTTACATGCCATATATGGTATCTCTTGATATCTCGATCTTTTAATAAAGGAATGATAACGATTAAAATATATAGAACGTGTTTTGTCCCTTCTTGTGACAATACAATCAAAAGTACACCAAATAAAGTGCAATAGTACACAAGACGTGAAATTTCTGTTTTGGGGCACCAGCTGTAATTACGAAAATATTATTAATTTCAGAAATAATGGTTTGATGTCATTCGGAGAGATAAAAACAGCAAATTGAATCGTCTTTTGTGAAGATTATTTCAATGTACGTAAACATTTCTACCTAATAAATATGTTAAACTGTCAAATTGTAATTTTTTTGATAGCATTTCATCTATTAATAACTCCTTATCTAATTTCTTGTGTGCATAAAAAATTTTTTATTACAATATAAATAATATCAATTCTTCTCACTCGTATAACTTATAACAAATTAATAAATAGTGAAACTCATGTCAATACTAAACAATACAATTAAACGAGCTATAGTTAGGTGTACCAAATAATATTTATTAATCACAAATTATAATTTTCCGACGATAAGTTTCAATAGTACGTTTCAACTATGCATAGCCTTATCAGAAATATATAAATACCCTAACATCTAATTATATTAACATATCATGAGGATCATCTCACATTCGAGTTACAATAGATAATATAATAGATTTTTAAGAAATCATCTCACCTTCGTGTTACAAAAGATGATATATCGCAATCATATCATGTAGTCAAACTTAATAAATAATAAATAATAAACATAAAGTAAAGAGTCATAATTCTGAACCAATTCATCGGTTAGCGAGAAGACAGTCAATATGAATAAAAGAATAAATTCCAATCGTAGTGATGTCAGCTCATTGATATCAGATCATATAAATGGTTGTATGTCCTTAATAATATTAGTAAATGAATTAAATGGAATAAATTATCGTCAAAATTGATGCTATAAAAAAAATTACAGTTTGTAACTTAAAAACTTTTAACGATTAAAAAATACATGACATAATTATGGCGATCTCCATCGATCATATTTCATCTATCCAGACCTTCAATAGTATACACAAAAGGTTACAATTCACTATTGCAGGGATCGGCAAAATACTGAAATTGGGCACGAGCGCCCGCGAACGCCCGCGAATACCCGGCTATTGTGCATGTCTATAGTTAACTTCATTCACAACACACTTATTTCGCATATAATCAAATTGTAATCGTCAATCAAGTACTTACGAAGTGTTATAAATTTGAAGTGTTATAAATTCATTGTTATAAATTAGAAATGTTTATTCGAAACATACATCGTTATTATTTTATATTAATTCTGAGTTATCTAAATTTGTATGAAAAAATATTCTTTAATACTTTGCCTAAACGGTGAAATTATTTATTTTTTTTTGATAATTTTATATTATATATAAATATATCTTTATATTATGTATAAAATGTCTATATACGCATTTTCTTTCTCTTTTATAATCGCTGTTCAACATATTAGAAAAATATTAAAAATTGAAAAATAATTAGAAGAACAATTTTTGTTTTATTTTACTTTTTTTTTTCTATTACACATTTACATATATAACACATTTACATATAAACCAAAATTATACAAGAGAAAGAAAATGCGTCTTCCATGTAATATTCCTTATTATTTTTCCTCATATCATTTATTGCTCAAAGACGTTCAATATGACTATTGTCCATGGGAAGCTGAGCGCCCGCGAGCAATACTAATCTATCGATCCTTGCACTATTGAATATGAAAAAAACCATAATATAAGTTTTTTAGACTTGTTATTTAAAGTGGCAGATTGTGTGATAACTAGATTTCAAAAAAAGACGTATTTTGGCAGATATCTTTCATTTTTGTCTAATCATTTTCTTGTATTATAAGATCGGTACCGCCTATACAGTTTAGTGAATCGAGCAATTTTATTATCACATCCAAAGTTTTATAAAAAAAATTTAGAAATATGCATTCATACTGTTTTAATAACGTCCGTTAGATTTAATATTTATTCAATACAAGAATAAAAAAGTTGCTCTCAACAAAAGTTCCACGCAAGAAAGACAACATTTCTGCCAACATAATAAAGTAATTTATAACAAGAAAAAGTTTCTTATACTTCCATTTATCCACAGAGCCACGCGTCATGTACACGCATGATTAGTAAATCAGTGTATAGTATAGGTTACAGATATATTAACAAATTGAACAAATTATAAAAGCGCATCAAGACAAAAAAATAATTTCTGAAAATAATAATATAATTTATAAGATCCAATGTAACAATTGTGACGTTTCTTATGTGGAACAGATGAAGAGGAAATTCAATATGAGAATAAATGAACATATTAAAAATATAAAGCTTGATTCATCTAGGCATTCGATTATAACGGAACATATTAGGTGTACAAAAAAGTTCTGAGCTTTAGATTTGATACAACCGAAATAACAATTTAAATTTTATATATCTTCCCGCCTTTTTGTGGTTTTAAAGCGTTAACATTTGGCCTTCTA
>Ga0157363_1003531_pt1:0-5000 | contig 14155 bp, 5 predicted proteins | sample AttsexASBM1_FD_111477 | JGI IMG/M metagenome (GOLD analysis project Ga0157363, IMG submission 111477) | Fungus gardens microbial communities from leaf cutter ant in Ribeirão Preto, State of São Paulo, Brazil - Atta sexdens ASBM1 | ecosystem: Host-associated > Fungi > Mycelium >...
ATATATATATATATATATATATATATATATATATATCTTTTGAACGTGACTCGAACTGGTGCCGTCAAAATGTCGCAATGCGGTACAGATCTCATACGTGTTTTATGAGCGCCAGCGTGTAAACTCGTATCGGAATAACTGTGTACTCGGTGGCTGAAGGATGGAGACGGGGGATAGCCGTCGGGGGATAGCTGAGGTGTGTACGACGATGGAGTCGGTTTACGGGAGAAGACGAGGCGAGCTGGGACGAGAAACGGGACAGGTTGCTGTGCTGTGCTGTGCTGGGCAACGGGCAATGGGCTCAGAGAGAAGAGAAGGAGCGATAGATGCAGGATGAACGGGGGTTGTTGGAAGGGGAAGGAGGAATGGAATGGGATGATAGCGAGGTCTGATTACGTATTTACTAGGAGCGGAGGCAAGAGCGGAAGAGAAAATTCGCTCGGTTCCGCGGTTCCACGGATGGCTGTGCGACTATTTGAATTATGCATGGACACGGCTTGCCTACAACGTGTATTGTTTGCGGTACGCGATTCCGATTCTTGAGAGCGACGGTGTACGTATGACGCTGGTAGGAACAAGTAAAATCCCACGTTGGGTTGTACCAGTCCTTGAAAATCGAATCAAAACCGTGTTTAAATTTGCATTTCTTTGATTATAATCTCTCTCTCTCTCTCTCTCTCTCTCTCTCTCTCTCTCTCTTATCAATTATAATTTCTCACTTTTCGAAAGTCATACGCGATTATAGAATTATTTCGAAAATAATTCACATGATTTGTCAAGAAGCAATGTACTTCTATGAGAATTTTATTTTTGTGAACTGTATAGATAGCTGTATTTAACGCCTATCACCTATATAACATATGATTTTCTAAATTCATCAGCTAAAAACTTTGTCGACGAAAAAATAATATATTGCGAAATCAGCACGTATATTGAAAACTATAAATTAATTTTCAAGACTTCCTTTTTGCTATTATCGTTTTTTTCGTCACGCGTCAATATTACTTCGTTGTGTCGCTTCTTTGTGAAAGTCAACGAGAGAAACTCTGCATTACTGCAATTGTGGAGTGCTAATATGCAAACGTCACAGTTTCGCTTTACACTGCAATCTGTATCGACGCAAAATTTCTTTTGAGGAAGGGAGAAATCATGATAGAAATAATATTACTTCTACCATGGGAGAAACATAAGCTGCCGATTTCTACGATACGCCATGAAATTGTCGCTGTAAATCTCGATATTTTAAAAGAGTCTTCGCTCAATATCGTGCATGAAACCGTAATCTGTAACAGCATTTCCGATTTCATGTGCGATATTGCCCTTGTTTTATGTAATAAGTAAATAGAAATGGCACTGAAAAAAGTTTGGAAAGTTCATATTACCACATTGTCAATGCTTTTTTCTCTCGTATATATGTACTAATTCTCTAATTATTATTTTTTACAAAATTTTGTCATTGTTAATTGAAATCTTAATAATTAATTGTAATCTCATATTTTAAAAAAATGATCAGTAATTTAAATTTTTCTGCGTTTTTTTTCTACATTTGCTGCACCTAAATCAGAATATTATCCTACACAAAAAGTAAATTATTTATTGATCTTTTGGTTCTTTAATTGTCATAATAGAAAGATCAATTTGTGCGACCAAATACATTTGTGTATAAAAATATTTTTATTGTATTTTTATGCATAAACAACATAGCATGCTGGATATAGATGGTATAGAAGATACTTTACTTCTTAATCCTATGTGACGTTTCACCAATGTGATCAAGAAAGGTGAAGAATTTGGACTTTTTAGTAAAAACGCGAAAGGCTGATTGTGATTTTGTGAATGAATGAAAGAGATTCTGTAATATTGGTTGCCTTACAATTAGTTTCCAGTTGTTAAGTCGCGAGATGAATTTCTCTGAACGCGTTTCCTTCCTCATCCATTTCGATTACACAACTCGAGGATTCACGTTGTAATTGTGGTGAAATGCTCTTTCTGTGCATTAGGATCTTCTCAACAAACAGCCGCCAGCTCAACTACGGATACATTTTAAGATCTCGGTCATAAATTCCTACTAATATGTAAAATATATTTGTACATTATATTCTTATATCAATATAAACTGTTTATTCAAAAGGATTAATTTTCCCAGCGTATCTTTGTTTTGAGCAATAGACTTGCAGATTTTAAATTGTAAATTATCATAAAATGCAATACACATTAGTTATGTATCTATAATAAAAGTAAAGAATGCAAAGAAAAGAACTTATGAAAGAAGAAAAATCGACCAGAGAATCTGAAAAAAAAAAACAAAGAAATCGGCAATCCAGAGGACTTTATGAAAATTTAGCTAGCAACAGAATCCTAAATCTCATTAAAACGCGAAACCCGCCGCGAAGTCGGCCGATGAGAACGTGCCGGGGTTGCAAGCAGGGATAGGGAGAATTTGAGAATGGTGAAGGGCTGGTGAGGGAGTCGCTGACTGCAGAGATGCCACCCTAATTACCTCTGGCTCGATAAAAAAAAACGAATTAAAGAAAAGAATGAGGTGGGGCTGCTCGTGACAGCCAGCTAATCGGGGTGTTTAAGAGTCTACACTGATCGCTAGGGCCTCGTTAAAACCGAGCGGAGGGTAGAGCTCTCGCCGCCTTATTTTTGCCGGGCGTGATAATGGGGGTTGCTGGCAGGGCGAGCTGATGGCGTAGGCGGCGCGGCGTGGAGAGCGGGTGGATGGCAATGAGAAAGAATGCTGAATCGCGTAGCCATGGTTATGATTTACGGAGCTAGGCTCGCGCCACTTTGCATACCGATCAACGCGAAATCGTGGCCGGTTATTACGCGATGGTCACTGGGAACTTTCATGATTCATCGGTTACGTGCGAAAAATGGCAGCGAAAAATTGCTACGGCGACTACCGCCAATTTCGATCTAATTAACCACACGATTAATGCCATTCTCGACAGCCACTTTTGCACGAAACTTATATTGGTGCAGTAAATTTTCACGCATAGAGAAGCAATTATAACACATTTATTACACTGATCGATTGTAATATACCGCTTTCAATCTTTAAAAATGAAGAGATCAACTTTGATGTTTCGAGTATCTACAATAGAATTATTTTATATGAGATTACATAAATAGGACAAAATTGTCAGTCAATAAAATCAGGAAGAATTTGCGTTCTTACATTGCAATTAAGCATGTACATCGGAATGATACTTCAATATATCTTTGTAATATAAAATATCTTTGTAATATAAAATGAGAAAGGACTTTCTCGCTCAAAATAAACAATCTCGACAAAAATCGATGATTTTGACGTTAATAATGGAACTAAAGAAAGAATCTGTTCTTTCTTTTTGCAACTAACGAGGAAGATTTTTCGTAATTAAATAAAGTTACTTTCTTTCGTGCGTTATTTTCTCTTATCTAAGCGTCGTGACACCGCTGCGACGCGATGCGACGGTCGACGAATTCCGAGGCGCGAATCCCGATATTTTATTTATTTAGATGCTGAGATGAGAAAAAGTAATCAAGGGTGCGCTAATGGAAGGCCGGACTCTTCCCCGTTTCTGTCGGTGAACTTTTTTTGTTTCTGTTTCTCCCGACCTCGTGCGCCCTCCTGACTACCACCCTTTTACCTCCATCTCCATCCCTTTACCCCTTCCGTCCCATCGCCCACTATAATTACGCACCGACCGAGCTCTCGTGCACCGCCTCGCTCCGAATAAATAACGCAAATGAAACTTGTCTACTTCACTGTAACGACAGCACCTCCACATTTGCTCGACGCGATATGTTCCATAAACGCAAATGCAAGTTTCAATTAGACAAGCGTGGTAATTGCTGGATCGTTAACAAAGTGATTAATTAACGAGCATCACTTATTCAAAATTTTTCAAGAATTCTCCTTCTCCTAGATGAACACTTGAGACTATTTTTGCTCGATTAGTTTTTTCTTAATACTTTTTTTAATTAAAAACATCTATTCAATATATTATACAAAATGAAGCCGCGCTAGTTATAAACATCACGCTATTTAAAAACGTCTATTTATATAAATACACTTTTTATCCCTAAATACATTTGTCGAAAATATATTATTATAACGAGATAGTTGACTATACTAAATTTCTCGTTTCTTCTCTTTTATTATAACAATGCGATTTTATAATCAATATCGCACTCCACGCCTTCTCTTTCAACGACCTCTCAAGTTATCACTCATTCGTATTTTTATCTAAATATAAAATGTACTTGCTGTAGATCCCGATTGCGTCGTTCCGCACTGGTGATATGTCAACTGGTCGATTACCGATATCAATTATTGATACATTCAGCGATATCCAGCTACGTTCAGCGTGAAACGACGTGTGCGCTCGTCTCTCGTGGACTTTTATTGCTCGCACGAACAATTTTTCTCGATCCCCGTCGCTTTTTAAATATTAGATTTTAACGTGGCGCCAGCGTTCTGTTATTGACGAAATTGAAAGGGCACCATATTCCGCGACATACACTTTTTTAGTGTTTTTCTTTCGATGTCACTATTGTCATCTGAACGAACGTATCGAAATTAACTTCACATTTTTCCTTTAGATTCTTCTTTTCCCTCTTTCTCTCTCTCTCTCTCTCTCTCTCTCTTCTTTTTCATCTTCCTTCTCTCCTTCTCTCTCCATTTCTACCTCTTTCATGAATCCGTATTCGGACATTCACATTACACAAGGAAATTGAAACATCTACCGCCTCGAAGCAACGTGTAACCATGATTTAGAGAATGGTTTGAATTATGTGTATCCTCCTCCACACATTAAGTATTTCAAATGCAAAACTATTTCGCACGCTTATCCCCTGCTAATAATTTCTATTACTATTCTGCCTGTTATCTTTGATACTGCGAGTGTAATTTTCGAATATAATTATTTTCGAATAGGAAAAAATAAATTATTTAGGCATTATAAAATAATTTTTTTAATGTTTGTTAGACAATAAAATAATGATATAAT
>Ga0157363_1003531_pt1:10000-14155 | contig 14155 bp, 5 predicted proteins | sample AttsexASBM1_FD_111477 | JGI IMG/M metagenome (GOLD analysis project Ga0157363, IMG submission 111477) | Fungus gardens microbial communities from leaf cutter ant in Ribeirão Preto, State of São Paulo, Brazil - Atta sexdens ASBM1 | ecosystem: Host-associated > Fungi > Mycelium >...
ATATATATATATCTCGATTTTTTTTTCTTCAAACTAACATAGCATGTTTATAATTCATTTGCGCACTCGATGTCAAAGAAAACAATTTTTAAAAATTATTCTTTATCAAATAAAATTGTTGTTAAATCTCTACATTTTCAAATAAACAAGTAGTAGACTATAAATATAAGACGAGTCAAACAATCGGCGATTCACTATTAGATATCAAAGAAACAATGATAATCTAATCCTTAGTAAAAATAACATTATTTTTAAGCTCTACATGTTAAAATGTAAATCATCATTTTTGTAGTTAATTTTTAACTAAATATCTATATTAATGTATATATTCAGTTAATAATAAATTAAATTTGTGTCAAATTTAATACATTTTCTCAAGTTAAATTATTTAATTCTATTATTTCAATCAAATTAACGACATATTAAATAGGAGTGGCGACTTATAGAAATAATTATATAAAATTATATATATAATTCATAATTATATATTCATAATTATATATAATTCATTAGATATAATTTGACATTATGAATTTAACAATACTCGCACTGATTAATTAGAATGAAATCATTTAACTCGGACATTCCTAACTCGTCTTCTGATTATAAGCAAATCTAGTTTTCTTCTAATTTTCGTACAAACAAAAGTAAATTTGCCGATTTCATTATGAAAAAGTTTTCTGATAGTTTGAGAAGGAGAATATTGGGCTACGGGACCGAAGGTATAGAGCACAGTTTTAAAATGCGTCCAGACACTCTAATAAGTCGAAACCAGTCAATTAGCAAGCTCGTGCTACCATACGTCCTGAACAAATACCCGCAGGTGTTTAAATGACATGACCGACGACGTAGAGGGTCACATCGATAGAGACGACGCGTTAAAATTACAGACTGGGAATTCATTTCGCGAATAATCATGGAAACAAGAAAAGACATATAAAGCCAAAAATGAAAAATTAAGGACCAGTTGTTCCTTCTTATCTTTAGATAAATTCTAAGATAATTTACTTATTGGATAAGCAAAAGAGTAAAAGAGTAAGACACGGGAGTAAGAGAATAATGAATTGAAGTTTACCGAAAGATGAAACAACCCTAAAAGTGCAAACCAAACAGTAAACTGTGATATAGAGAGAAGACGATCATAAGTCTATTTAGACATTCGGAGTATTTCATTTTATTATCCAGTTATAAAAAGGTAAAGAAATATTAATAACAATAGCATTCTGTGTTGAAATATTACGTTAACTTTCAACTTTTTAAATTTGGTTAATACAATGTCTCTATAGAATTTTTTTTTTCCAAATCCTTAATATTATGACAAAAAAAACACTCGAATAAACATAACAGTGAAATAAAAGAGTCGTACCGCAAAGTTTGCTTACAAATATTTTGCCTGCATTTCTCGCACCGAATGAAAACTTCTCAACGAAAGGGGAATAACAGGAATCCCGACAATTTATCGACAGGGAGGAAACGCATTCCGACCTTACACACGTACGCTATTCTCTCTACAAGAGTAACATCGAGACCTTAAAGGATAATCATACCCTTCCTATCTGTTCACAATATAATTTTGTCGTACAGTGTTAATGTGTAACTATTCCATTATACAAAATAACGCAATAATATATTTATAAAAAATAATTATATTAATCGACTTTTATAAAAACTATTTTGTTTTTAGTAGACTGTGTTAATAGAATAAAATAAAATAAAATAAAATAAAATAATCTTGTAATTTTCAATTATAAACTTATAACACATGTATATCAGTCAAGATATGTGAATCAATCAAATTTGAATTTTTTACGAAGTAATCATATTATAACGACATCTTTAATGTTAAGTGAAATTAACTATGAAAGTTTTCCTTAACGGAGTTTCAATAAAATTTCGTAGGAAAATTTTGTAAAAACATACTAAATCTTAAAAATTAAAATTAAACAAGGCTCAAAGATTAAATCTATGTAGGAATATAAAGCCACTGAAAGAGAGAGAGAGAGAGAGAGAGAGAGAGAGAGAAGAGAGAGAGCCGATATAGTTGTGCATGTGTAGTCTAAAATAATGTATATGTCAATTACAAACATTTCGACCATAAGATTAGGTCATCTTCTATATAACAATTATTCATTGAAATCAAAATTGATGCGTTGTAACACAATAAGGTATTCAATGAATCATCGCTTGTCCAAAATTAAGAACTTTACTATCTGTTGTACTTAGCTGGATACCCAAACAAGAATTCAGTCATTTAATTAAAATCGAGTTAATATATGAAATTTATGAACTTTTAATCGTATTAAAATTCAAAGTATTAAAATTGATTATATCAAATGGATAAAATTTATATTGTACTCAGCATAACGATGTTATAACGCGATATAATTATAACAATGTCTTGAAAGCATGTGAGAGGAGGTTTCACATACGTAGTGTTTATAAGTATGAAAGTTAAACGGAATAAATATCAACGCAACAAATTTATAACTTATAACTTATAAAACATGGAAACAAATACCCACATAAGATCGACTTTTGTTCTTATTTATGTGATTCCGATCTTTAATACGTTCTTTAATATGTGTCTTCAATAATCGTTTCGTTTGGCCCACATAAAAAGCATAATAATTTTGACAATTAATTTTGTATATTAGAAATGTAATAATAACGGCAATTTGTCCTTTTGTGCTCTTATGAATGTATTAAGTTTATTAATTCCTAGGTAAGCCAAACGAGCTACTCTGTTATTTTTGAAAAATCTTTTGAATTTCTCTGCTATTGAAGGCACGTAGAGTACAGTAAAATATGTAAAAATATATTAAATTGTTGTCAATTTTCTTTCGTTGTATGTTCTTGTTAAGTTATTCGAATTTGGTGTGTAGCCTTTTTCTAATGCTTTCAAAAATCAGTTTTAAAGAGTAACCGTTAGTAAATAAGATATTAATAATGAATTTAAAGTTTTTCTCATGAAAAGTTGGATGTGATAATAACACCCTGTCTATCAAAAGCATAATTGTTCCCATTTTATGACATCTTGGGTGACATGAAAAATAGTTTGATATTATGCCGAGAACGAAGGTTTGTGATATCAAATATATTAAATAAGTGTCCTTCTTTATTAATGTTACATCTAGAAAATTCAAACTATTGCTGCCTCTCTCCATAGTAAAATTTAATCGAGGATGGTAACTATTAAACATATTTAAGAAATTATCAATATTTTCTTTATGTATTGACAGTGCAATGTCATCAACGTACCTCACATAGAAACCCAATGAAAATGGTAAACTCTCAAGTGCAGTTCTCTCTAAAGCTTGCATAACAAGATTCGCTACTATCGGGGAAAGTGGAGACTCCATAGAAACACCATACGATTGTTTACAGAATTTTTTGTTGAAGGCTGAGTAAAAAATGTAGCTTGGAGCACAAAGTTAATTGCTTTCATAAATTCCGTTTTAGTCAAAGAGATATTACTTTCTATATCCAACATCGTTCAATACTCTTAATAATTAAATCTACCGGTACATTGGTGAAAAGTGATACCACGTCAAGTGGTACACTTGAAACAAGTATCTGGTCTTGTGGTAATTTGGTGTGAGTTAAGGCTTGAACTAATTGAAAGCTATTTTTAACCAAAAGTTTTTTCAAGACAATGGTCTAAGATGCTATGTAAAAAGAAAGCGAGATTGTGTAACTGACTATCTATGGAAGATATTATGATACGTAGTGGATTACCAGGCACCGCATATGCCCTCGATAATGTTGGGTTCGTAGAATTGAGAAAATTATATGTAGAGTCAGATATTAACCTTGTTGTTTCCATATTTTTAATATTTTCTGTAATTCACCTAATAATTTATTGATCGGATTACAATTTAAAATTATATAAGTATTTTGTAATAATAATTCCATCTTATTAACATATTCTATTTTATTAATAACGACAGTGTTCTTCTTGTCTATACGTGTTAGTATTTTTGGAGGGTCGTCTTTTAAAAATTGTTTTGTAGTAGAAAAAGAAGATGAAATAAGGTCATTCTCTTTAGTTCTCATATAAATTACATTTTTAATGTTTGGCAGTAAGGGGAAAAACTTATTTCTAAATGAAGTTTTGTTATTACCTTTTACTTTTAATAGATTGTTTATATATTTAAT
>Ga0157363_1003532_pt1 | contig 14154 bp, 11 predicted proteins | sample AttsexASBM1_FD_111477 | JGI IMG/M metagenome (GOLD analysis project Ga0157363, IMG submission 111477) | Fungus gardens microbial communities from leaf cutter ant in Ribeirão Preto, State of São Paulo, Brazil - Atta sexdens ASBM1 | ecosystem: Host-associated > Fungi > Mycelium > Unclassified ...
ACTACTCTCTGCTGTACCTTTCCCATCCTCTAGCAGGTAGTTCACTTATGCCTATAGGCATGGGGATTCCCAACCTGTTCAGAGTCACTGCCTTGCCACCTGCCAATCTAGTAAGTGCCCCAGAATAGGTCTGGACTAGGAGTTGTTTCCACAGTGTGACTAACTACCTCTAAGTCATACAACCTAAAAATGTAGGGTGTCCTGTTCCTATCCTAGCTTTACCAGCCAGGTTTATACCAAACAGTGTGCTGAGCCCTTAATCAATTAGCCTCTTAGAATCTGATCCAACTAAGTGGAGTTTATGCTAAACAGTAGGCTAAGCCTTTAACCAATCAACTTCCCAAGATCAGGTTGTTATTACTCTTGTTCCCTATCTTATATTGACTTATCCTTTTGGTCCCAGTTATGAGTATCACCAGACATAATGCTTACAATAAGAACTAGTCTGACTACTTAACCTTACAAGATCTACAAATCCTGCTCTCTAGAGAGTTTATCACTAGACCTTGTATCCTGGCAGCAGTATAATACTTACTAGTCCTATTAGTATATACCAATTATAGAAACTAAGAACCTCAGTGGTTGCCATATGATATTATTACTACATAATTACAAAGTTAAGGTATTTGCACTTGGAGAGAATTGAACCCTCAATATTTTGAGCATGCTCTTATTAAGTCTTCAATAATTGAAACCACTAGGCTACTAGGGCCTATATTACATGTTACATCACATTATAACTTTTATCTAAGACTGAATAAGAAAAATAAAACTTATAAATAATAAAAAATAAAAGAGAAAATAAAATAACACCAAGTCTATTGTTTATAAGCCTGATATTATTGAGTTCTCTTGTGTTAAATCAATACAGGCTTACAAGTCCTAACACTTTAAGCTTATATTATAATATTTCTATATTTTAGATATATTTATCAAGTATTCTAACTTTCTTTGTAATTTAATCTTTTCATTCTTAATAGTTCTTGATTATTAAGGCATCATAATTTCATGCTTATGTAAGCAACACTCTGACATATCAGAACAGACTTTGTAATAAGACCTGCTACTTTTAATTCTAACAAGTGCTGTTATTACATGATTAATATCCTATATTCTCTGCTGTTATCTGATAAGTTTCTATTCTTTTTAGCTAATGTTTTAGATGTTTCTATTAGGATATCTAATTGTTCAGTACAATCATTCTACAGTTAGGTCAATAATATTCCACTTGATAGTTATTCTGATTAATGTGAACCTCTCTAGTATTTAAGATAGCTGTTACCTTCAGAAAACCTTATTCTGTCCTCTTAGGTTTTTTCTGGAGATGATTTGTGTATTTAGTAATTATGAACAATATAACTTATGTTCTTACTGGAATACAAACTCTGTTAAAATTCACAGACTTTGTCTAGTTGCTTAAACAGACTTGATAGTATTTAAAGTAGTTGTCATCTTCAAAAACCCCATTCTGTTCTCTTAGAATTTTCTAGTTTTAAAGCATTTTTGTTAGATATAGTTTATACCTTATTATCTGAGAATATGGAAGACAGGTTAGAACAATCTTTGGCTTCAGTTTATATACTGCACCTCTACTAGTTGTACTGGTCACATACTTTGGAATGGGACTTGGAGACTTAGTAGGTAGAAAACTACTAGAAGGTGATGAGGTGTGTCATTGCTAATACTAGAGATGAATGCTAGTTTTAGTCAATTTTTAAGATAAGCTAGTACAGTATAAACTACTGGATTATATACTAGTTAGTATACCTAGGATAGCTATCTAGAATGTAAACTACTAAGCAAGTTATCCTGGATACTGGTAATTCTTAGATATTAGGAAATAGATGTCTATGGAGTTAACCAAGACTAGCAAGAACATCTGAGATGAGATGAAAAGATGTGATCTGTACTGGAAGAGTATGGAGAGTATGGATGAGGATGAAGAGATTATCTGTAGATTGGGACAGATGCAGTTGGAATGGGATGTGACAACATGTAGAGATATAGTATACTAGCTAAAGCTGAGGACATCTCAGATATGTATTCACACATCTTGGATAATGTTCCCATGCTTCATCTAACCTCATTTGTAATTTCTCCATAGATTACTTTCTCTTCCAGACATGGTCCATATCTTGATACATATTCATTTACTTCCTTCCTGTTAGGGCAACTGAACAAAGTCTATAGAGTTACATGGAGTTTTATGTTTTCAGAAGATCCTAAGTATGTATTATCAAAACACTAATTGAATACAACCCACCTTTAGAAAATTCTAAAAGAACAGAATAAGGTTTTCCAAAGATGGCTACTATTCTAAATATCCTACAGTCTATTGTAATCTAGCAGAATAATGCTGAGCTAACATCAGAATGATAACACACAGATGGTCAGGAACCTAGGTTAAAGTATCTATAACATTACCTAAAAAGACAGAGTGTATTTGATAATGATAGAAGGACAGTGAGCAATGATCCAAGAGGTCTTTCAAAAGAGCAAGATACGAGTGCAGAGTTTGAGGCCAATGGTAACAAAATTTATGAGTCCTGTGGCAGGGTTTAGTAGTACTGGGGAGCAGGAAAGTCTGTAGCAAAGTCTATGGAGATTGGGGTTGAGAGAGCTTGAGCTAAGCACAATGAAAAGTTGGGTCCCCTTACACTCCCCCTTTTATCATGCTTAGACTTTATCAAATAATCATATTTAATAGCTTGTACTGTACTATGTTACGAGCTACATCTACTCTTACCTGAATACTAGTCTAGCTTCCAGAACACTTGATAAGTGAGATTTCCTTATAAGTACCATTTTAGGCTGGTTGGCAATCAACTTGTAGACTCAATTGCCTTTCCACAAGATGTTAGACTGTAATATATTGATAATGTTTAAGTGTTTAAGTACTGATTTTTTGTTGAATAATCATAGCAGTATATCAACCTTTTTCAAATTATGTCAGATTTGTCCGACAGTAGTGGTCATCCTGTATCATGTGTCTAGTACATTGTTGAGAGGTCATAACCTAGGTATCCGCAGATATCAACTATCAGATATCAACTATTCACAAAGACCTTTTGTACTGCACGAATAAACGAATATATATCACCAGTATCAGTGAGCTGACTCAGAAGAACACTAATGGCAGGGAGATTTGGAGATATTGTGATGACTATTGTTCATTGACATCAATAAATTTACCTGAGCAAATAATCTAAGAGTACTCACCTCTGTAACCGCCGTCAGATACGTCCAAAACAAAGCTAGCTTCCCGCATTTGATCTTCACGATCAATATTCGTGAACCTGAAGAGGAGTTTATCTTGTCCAATACCTTCAATATTACACGCTAGTTGGGATTCACAGCCAATAAGCTCGGGTGAGACTCGGGATGCATGTGTACTAAGTGTAGCTCGTTCCTCATCCTTTTCTATCCTACAAGTTCAGAAATGTAGATATGTTCGGGTTTGATCACACACCTCGTCCGAGGTTTGTCGTGATTGTTCGGTACTGGTCAATTTCTCCCTGGATTGCTACACATTTGTCCTGAAGGGATGTTAACCGTCGTTCGAGTGCGGCAACCGAGAGCTCCGCATCCTTTCGCTCATGTTTCTCGCGTTCGAGGTCTAATGAAGTATTAGATATACGAATTCCAGTATCTGGTTTTCGAACTGCATGCCTGCGACTAAATCTATCTCTTTCAGCTTGCATCGGTTTATCTCCTTCTCTATATGTTGAGTCTTCTCTGCGAATTTCTTCTTCTCCGCAATTTGGTATTTACGTCGTTCTGAAATAGAGGTGATCGCTTTGTTCTTGAACCCAACAAGTGCCTTGAGAAAATTGCGTGTGGACTCTTCGTAGATACTGACGCGTAGGTCGATGTTTGAATTTTGTTCCTGTAAAAATTGGGAGAGATCAATGCGAGATCGACGAGCGATGGTGGCCATTGATGTAGAAACACCAACACAACATGTGATGTTGTAATGATCACGTGTGCTTGATATCATACCTTCCAGCTGCGATCCTGCTATGCCCACCGACATTCAAATGCAAGCGGCTAAACATTTTGGTATTAACGAGGTTACTATGGATACTGCCAAGACTACCAATGACATCTATATGGATACTGCAAAGACGGGTTTGACGCTCAGACAGGGAACGATGAAAGGGTGGGAGCAAAGCTTATTAGAATCGTCAGAAGTTAAGAGGAAAGCTACCGTAGCTCAACTCTGTGAGTTTTACTCACCTCTGGGGGTACCTCAACTCAATAGAAATTATGCTATGCTATTAATAGATTTTCTTGATTACTACTTTCATGCGCTGGGGTATCTTGCAGCAAGAAAGGAAAGACGACTTGTATTTGACAAAGACACAGCAGCGAGGGGACTCAATGGACAAAATTATGTGAAGGAGTTCAAATCATACTGCGGCCGTGAACGAGTCTTGTTGCGCCGACGAAGGACAAAGTTAAAAGTTGATCAATTCCATATCATCGCTCAGGTTGGACAAGGGGGTTATGGTGAGGTTTACCTTGCCCGTAAGCAGGACTCAGGAGAAGTTTGTGCACTAAAGAAAATGCGGAAACGGACTCTGCACAAGATGGATGAGGTGAGCCGAACAATGTCCCTCCTATATACAGTTAACATCAATTTCGTTTACAGATTCGCCATGTCCTGGTCGAGCGTGATATTCTTACAGCTACCAAGACACCATGGCTAGTTCGATTACTCTACGCTTTTCAAGATACCCAGTTCGTATATCTGGCCATGGAGTATGTTCCAGGGGGTGATTTCCGGACGCTGCTCAACCACTCTGGCGTCCTTCAGGAAACTTACGCCCAATTCTATGTCAGTGAGATGTTCGCTAGCGTTAATGAACTTCATAAGCTTGGATATATCCATCGTGACCTCAAGCCTGAGGTGCGCACAAGCCCTCTTCTTCCGTTATCAACCTAAGCGACTAGCCCCCAGAATTTTCTTGTAGATGGTACTGGTCACGTCAAATTGACAGACTTTGGCCTAGCCACTGGTGCTCTGAATCCTCAGCGCATTGAATCTTTGAAGATCAAGGTAGCACTGTTTGAACTTCTTTCCATGAAAGTACTTAAAGTCTCGTCAGCTCGACCAAGTCAAGGATAATCAGATCACTCATCGAACAGCAACCGAGCGACGATCAATATATAAATCCATCCGAGGCACAAACCCTCGATATGCTGATTCCGTTGTTGGCTCTCCTGACTATATGGTCAGTAACCATCGCAAAGCGACGAGTCCAATTCTCACCTGGCTTCTCAGGCTCCTGAAGTCCTCAGGGGAAAACCGTACACCTATTCTGTTGACTACTGGTCCCTTGGTTGCATTCTTTTTGAGTTTATGACTGGCTTCCCCCCTTTCAGTGGCGGGACACCAGAGGAAACATGGACGAACCTGAAGAACTGGACCAAGGTCTTCAGGAGACCTCAATATGACCAACCTGACGAAACTATTTTCAATATGACCGATACCGCCTGGGACATAATTACAAGGTACATTTGAACCCGTTCTTGCGCAGGCGTTGCTGATTAATGATGTTTCCCTAGACTAATTGCACATGCAAGCTGTCGGTATTCTTCTCTTGGTGATGTGGCCAGCCATCCCTTCTTTGAAGGTATCAAGTGGGATAACCTTCGCAATACCGATACACCCTATGTCCCTGATCTAGAATCTGAATTCGACACTGGTTACTTTGATGACTTCAGTTCTTCCGATGATATGGCAAAGTACACCGAAGTGAAGGAGAAGCAAAAGAATGTTGATGCTGTAAAGGATACAGATGAGCCAATGGGACGAGGTGCATGGGTGGGATTTACGTATAGGCAGAACGGCCCAGCTCCGAGAGCCAATAATTTGAGCACTTGCTCGAGTCAGGATGACACCCTGGCGACTATTTTTTGACACCTTTGTTAATCCTTAGCTGGAATCAAGACTCATAATACAGCCAAGGAATACTTGGCGTCCACGAGTCTAGTTCTCATATAAACGTAAACACAGAATTGTAGGTTACACCAAGTAGGGAGAAGGAAGGTTAGCTAATACGGAAAAGTTTCGTCCATAATTGGCATGGAAGAGATCAACATACACTATAGAAATTGTGACTGTGCCTCTGGTTACTTTTCAATGTACTGAGACCCCTTGATTTGAGGACGCCTGCGCTTCAAATTGATGCAAATCTTGATAGGTTGCACCTTAACCTCCTGCGCTAAGGGTAAGTAATGAGATGGCATGAAAGAGCTGAACTACAAACCGGAATAGGGGCATCGGACAGGTACGTGATATTCGAAGGCAATTGCCTGTGTACATCATAGGCTTCATGATCCGAGGGAGGATACACGAGTCGATCACAATATCCGGGCGATCCAGACGCGATCCAGACGTAGTAATTCGCACGATATGCCCGAAAAGCGCAGTGTTGACGTTGAGCAACTCAAGTGCAACTCAAGTGGGGTAGATCCAGAACCGGTGGTGACACAAGTATTGGACTCGATAATGGAGTTGTAAGTTTGTACGATCTCAGCTGAGAGATCGGTACCTCGAATAGGCCACCATAGTGATTGCCTTGTGAGTATCTATCTTGAGGTTGAGACGAATTGCCCGTCGTTTGGCGTGGTAGGTGAGTCTGTGGAAAGCGCGGGAGTAACATGCATTGGCATTGGCTGCTAGGAGGTTATAGATGACTTCAGCAAAGCGAGCATCGGAAAGTATGTTGAACAATCAGGGTAATTGAGCAGACTTTCGTGAAAATTAATCGTGGACAAAAATCAACATAAACAACACGCGCGGCGTGTGATGGAAGACAATAATAGGCGTGCTACAATAATAAGAATCGTGCTACCTTAGAGATCCCGTGATTACATGATTGATATTTGTGACCCACGTGGCTCGGGTTGCGCTGGTATGACCTCTGCCTATAAAATAGGTCAGTCATTGCTTTCGAATGTAAAGCTAAATTCACATCTTGGTCATCAGGATCGCTTTTGTTCTGTCACGAGTGTGGTACACTCTTGGACCAGCCTAAGGATGGAGACGATAAGGTATCTTGTGAACAATGTCACCATGAAGAACCAGCTAATTGTAGGTGGGCGATGGGATTCTTGCACCTGAATGAGCAATTTAATATACCTCGAGCAGCGTATGACAATATCGTAATCACGACCCGATCACACCCTGATGCATTTCCATCTGCATTAAGGCAGAAACGGAAGACGCAGACGAAACAACACGAGAAAGGAGACCAAGGGACATTAGTAGAGCATTTACTCGTTCACACCCTACCCACGCTTACAACAATCTAGGTATCTGAACAATGTCCATCGTGTGGACACATGGAGGCGTATTCAAAAGAAATGCAGGTAGGTTTGACGATGATATGTATGGTAATGAGCTCAAAGTTTTCAGTTGCGAAGCGCGGACGAAGGATCAACGATCTTCTACACGGTAAGTTTGGGATAGCGGGCATATTCATACTTGACACCGACTGGCAACTAGTGTGCAGCTTGCAAGCACGGATGGCGGGTAAATAATTAATGTAGGTTATATCGATCAGACGTAGACGCCAGCACTGCAGAACAGAGCAACGATTCCGAAGCCTCCGAGGAGACTTGCGGCGGAAGCAACGGCGAGTTCCCTGAGAGGGAGAGATTGACTTGGCAAACTGGAAGAGGATGAGTAAGGGATTGGAGTAAGACCAGTAGGACAACATACGTGGTGAAGTAGAAAGCGAGACTGAAAGTCGACGAAAGAAGGCCGAAAGCGAGATAGGGCAAGGCAGCGGTTGGGATGTGCGGTGCAAAAGGAGGTAATGCATTCCATACAAGCTGGAATATGTAAACTTGTCAAGTGCAGGTCTGGACGAGGGAAATTGGTACCTTTGCCGAGTCATAGTCAGCCATGGCGAGTTCTGATTGATTGATCACCGCCACGACAGCACAAAACTTTTCCAGCTGAGACAAATACCTGCAAAGCAAGACTCTTCTCCTCTCATCACCATGTCCTCCGCCCAGCAGATCCAGCAGCACCCTGTCTTCATCCAGGCTCACAACAAGGCCCAATACTATGTTAATCAGTTCGACAAAGAGGTACCCCCCCCTTTTCTGCCGCTTTACACCTTTTTTTCAATATTCCGCAGCTCTCCAAATACCCGATTCTCACCCACCTTGAACAACACACTCAAGTCCCCAAGACTTACGCTGTTCTTGGTGCCCTCTTCCTTATCACTGTCCTTCATACCATAAATCCGCTTGCTGCACCTGTTTCCAACCTTGTCGGTTGGGCTCTTCCTGCATATCTTTCCTTCAAGGCACTTGAGACTCCTTCACCCCATGACGACATCCAGTGGCTGACCTACTGGGCTGTCTTTGGTTTCTTCAACTTTCTTGAAAGCTTCGCTATTCGCCTTGTTTTGTATTATGTTCCCTGGTACTACGCGTTCAAGACCATTTTCATCGTCTGGTTGCAGTTACCTGCCTTCCGCGTGAGTAATCTCCATGCGCCGTGTGTCTCGTTCGCTTATTCCGCGTTCTTAGGGTGCACAAGCCACCTATCTCGTTGTCCTCAAACCTGTGCTCTCCAATCTCAGTAGCCAGTCTTGTGTCGTTGTGCCCACTACCACATCCGCGGACGCTCACCAAGAGTGAGTGCTCTTGGGTTTTCTATATACATTTGCAATGGGTTGGGTGTCATCTACTCTTAGTGTACCCTTTTATGTCTGTAGACTTCGATTTTCTATAATTTTTTTCTGGTTCGGTGTCTTTGTGTGTTATTCTTCCATGTGAATCTTCGCTCTACCGATAAAATATCTTATCTTGTGTTGGATTCTGCCGACTGCATGCTGTAGGTCCTCTCTAGGCTAAGTAGATCATTAACAAGATTCTCACCTGTGATGCCTGAAACGATGGAGTTGAGTCTAGTAAGCAAAAGCAAAAGCGCTACTGGATCTTGATCATCAAAATCTTTGTCTAACTTGTCAGCCATTTCCATTGGGTCACATAGTCTCCTGAATCTAAGACAAGGATGCGTTCTGGAATTAATAAAACTAAAACTAGTGCTCTGGCACTAACTGCTAGTACAGTATCAAAGTTTGTATTTAAATACAGCTAGCTATATTATTGTGCAGCTAAGGGTTAAGCTTAGGGGAAGAAAGTAATGACCAGACTGTAACATTACCCCCCTCCCCAAGGTCGCAAGATTTCCCAGGAACCGCGGGGACCCCGGGTGAGTCGGGATGACTGCTGTGGAAGTCTCGACCGTAGTGCTCCCTTGATGACTTCACTTCGGTAGACACTGTATGTTGCCCTCCCATCTTCTGGAGTCTAGGATCCCTTCAACCTCTTGTATGGTACTCTCTTGACTTGGTGTTAGAGAGATCTTTTGTTGCTGGGGCCTACGGTAGGGTCTCAGTTTAGACTCGTTGATGACTGGATGTAGATTTTTGGGATTCAGATTCAGAGTTCGTATGTCGAGGATCTGATTTTCTTGATTACTAGGAACGGGCTGGCTCTCTTAAAGGCTAGCTTCTTGGTCGGTCGATCGGAGCTAATGTTCGAGCCATCCCCCTCCTTGTATTCAATGAACCCTCTTTGTCTCTTATCTGTCTTCCTTTTCACCACCTTTTTTGTTTTCCTCAGAGCCTCTTCCACTTCTTTTCTTGCCTCCCTTATCCTTTGGACAAATTTTTAGGACCTTTTCTGCAAATCTCTGTGGATGTATGGGTGTCTCCTGAGACTCACAAGGAACAGCGATTTTCCAGTACTCAAATGTTGTCCATTGTGTTGGAAGGAACAGAATGCACAGCAGCATGGTACAGTGTGGACAACTAACAACCTCTTACCTGTAGTAGATATTGGAAAGTATACTCAGTCCGATGCTTTAAAGTGTAAATGGCTGTTGTATTTCATACCTATTGGAAAGTATACTAAATATTATGTTAGGCTATTTTTGTGCTGATTTAGTTAATCAAGCTCACCTCAGTCCAATGCTTTAAAGCATAAACAGCTGAGGTTTGTCACTCTGTACTGTAGTCCTTTTGTACTAATAAAAACTGTAATGGTCCAAGCATGATAGGACTATACAGTTCTAGTTCAAGTGTTACCAGCAGTCTGCTAACTGATTGTGCTAATCTAATTTCAGGATATCAAAAAGGAAAGATAATGAAAAAGATAGAAATTTGCCTTGTTGACATTGCATCTCAGCCAACAGTAAATACTATAGTGGAGAGCTAAGGAAGTGTGAGCAAAAATAGAGAATGAGTAGTATTGGTAGTGATGATTCAACCTATGCAAAAATTTTACATTGACTACCTAATTAGTACTACTGAATGCAGACTGAATACTTTGCAATATATTGTTGTGTGCAAACTTGGCCATTGGTAGCCACTTAGTCCAGTTGTCTTGGCAAGAGCTGACATACAGCCAAAAGTATTGTTCTATCTCTTAGTTGGTCCTTTCTGTTTGGCTATCTATTTGGATATGATAGTCCAAAACAGTAAGTTATACATTATTCAAGAATGTGGAATGCAGGTCAGAACAACCTTTGGCTTCAGCTTATATGCTGTGTCTCTACAAGTTGCACAGATTGTATATTTCAGATTAGGGACTTGGGGGCTTAGAGGATGGAAAACCACTGGAAGGTGGTAAGGTGTCATTGCTAATACTGGAAAAGGTGTGCTAGTTTTAGTTGATTTTCAGAATGGCTACTACAGTATAAAATACAGGATTATATACTAGTTAGTATATTTAGAGTAGCTATCTGAAATATAACTGTTAAGCGAGTTATCCTGTTTTCTAGTGATCCTTGAATATCAGGGGATGGAGATCCATGGAGTCAACCTAGACTAGTAAGGACATCTGAGGTAGAATAGAGAGATATGATCTGTACTGAAAGAGATTGGAAAGTACAGATGAGGGAACATGAGTTATCTATAGGTTAAAATGAATATAGTTAGAATACAAAATGTAATAGTCTATATATTACAACCTTAAGCTTGGCTCAGGTTGCAACTTAGGCAAAGACTTGAGTAAGAAATAGGGGTTGAGTCAATTGGTAAAGTGTAAGTGTTATAGTGCACTTGAACACTAACTTTTTTATTTTTTATTTTTCTTAATTTATATTTCTTTTGATTTTCCTTTTATTTTTATTTTTTGATGATAAAGAGGCACATGACTGCAGTCACATGACATGTCACATGATGTGAGGTTATAAGCCTAGACTTGGCTAGAGCAGGCTAAAAGAGGCTAGAAGAATGATGTTAGGACACATATATATGGTATGGTGTTCTTATAGAAGATATGAGAATGAGGTATGGACAACACATGAACTTTAGGGCAAGGTTAAATTAGTGTTAGCATGGACCATCTGTAACTTATATAAATAGGGTAGCAATTTAGCAAAGACTCCTTGTCAAGTTTTCTTGTGATTTCCACAACAATATCCACTCTTGAGATTTATCGCTTGTGTCTCTATTGGTCTTTGTGACTAGTGGTTGCCACAACAGTAGGGATACAAGAGTGTATCTACAGCTATATATACCTAAAGACCATATGTTATAGGCAAGGCAAATGAGTCATAATATATGAGAGAAACATAATGAAATCATGGCTATTATATAAGGTACTAACTGAGACAACATGTGGTATAACTGATCATTAAGTCAGAAAGAAGTAACCCCAACACCTATAGTCTATGAGCTAGCTACATTAAAGACATGAGGAATTAATCATAACACCATAAATATAAGATTTTGGCTATTTCTTTTGATATTATGCATTATTATCAGAATATATTGTACTATTTTTGAGAATTTATCCATTATTACCATTATTTCATTGTATTACTTAAAGATTGGTAAGATATTGTAACAACCATAAGTTAAGATAACTCAAGACTGGACTTAAGCAGTAATCTAGATAGCAGCATGAGTAGGAATTATAAAAGAAACTTAATCAGGAGTCTCTACTTTATTACTATACTATTTATACAAGTACTGTCAGATTTAAAGATAGTGAACTTGATTCTTTTTCATCCCTTCCTTAATGTTTAAGTTTTTTCTATTTTTCTATTTCAATTCTTTTCTATACTTTTCTTCTTTTCTTATTTTGGACTTAGTAAAAGAGAATAATGCAACAACTGTTACAAGCCAGTCACATATATCACTGTCAAAATATCATAGAGTACAAACCAAGTTCTCTTGTGTTAATCAATACAAGGTTTCACTTTTACTCTAGTATCTGAGTTTAAGTTGTAATAAGTATATTATAGCCTGTACTAGCCATAAATTACTCTACTCTAAACTACATGTGTTTACTATGAGAACACTATACTGTAGCCATATCTTTATAAAATAAGAGTTCTATGAAATCCAAACTGATGATATCTTATAGATTTTAAGAGACTTTGTTTGGATGTAATAGGTTTTATCTTTAATAATCTGCTTTGTTGTCAGGCATAGTTCATATATTATGAACTAAAGCCCTTAGGATTGGACAATAGAACAACTCTTGTATTGAGTAACATAAGAGAACTCGATAGAGATCTCTTTACAAACTAGTCTACCTTATATACTACTACCGATGGTCCATGCTAACTACTGTGCACCCTACTCTAAACAACCATGTGTAGTACATGAGGTCAACATGTGATATCCATGTTGTATGACATCACTTTGTTCTAAAATCTTCTACAACTTTCTCTCACATCCCGTGATTAATGTTGTGACCATACCATCAAATGTGACTGATGTGATCAATCACTTCTAACCCTAACCCCAGAGTTCTAAAAATAGAAAAGATGAAAAATAAATAAAAAGGAAAATAAAAATGAGAAAGAAAATAATAAAAAACTAAGTCTACTTTCTGTCATCTTGACATCACACTTAAGATGAAAAGTCTATGAAGTTAAGATGGAGTTAGAATCAAGTATAGAAAATTATTTGAAAATGTGATGCTATAGACTTCAAGAATAACCTTGGCTTCAGCTTATATACTATACTATCTACTTGTTGCTTAGTCACAAATTCAGATAAGAAGAACAGAGTTTAAGATAGTAAGTACTAATAGAAATAAGTGTGTTGCTATTAACACTGAATTTAGTATTAGAAATGATATTATATCCTGATCCAGTCATATCTACACTAATCTATACTCTCAGTTATCATCTTGTATAGATCAACTCTGTCAACTACTTCTTAAACATTCTTACTGAACTTCTTAGTAACTTCATAAATCTCTATCTCTATATCTGAGGACTACCTAAATCCAGAGTAAATTGCTTATAGTCTCAATTTCTTTAAATACTGTCTTGGATATAGTACCTTGTTACAACTTAAGTCTTAGAGTTAAGACAAATGATGAACCTTCCAAGAGAACCTATCTCTGTACAAATTTAAGTGCTCAAACATCACTCATGGCTCTCCTAAACACTGTGAAGTTTTTATTTCCTGTTAGTCAGTGCTCTCTAAACCTGCCAAACTCATGGAGCTCCTTAAGCTAACACTGCTATTTCTTACCATTGAACATTGCTCAACATCTAGATACTACCCCATTTTGTATGTTACTACTGTAAACTTCTTTTCTTTCTCAGTTGATCTTCTATCAGAATTCCTAACCATTTGGTCACTATTATTCTTTGGTTAGATTTCTCCTGGAGATTGCTAACTTTGCTTAACTCTACAGACTTTGCCCAGTCATCTTAACACTGAGCCTAAGAACATTAAGGACATTCAGAAGTTTCTAGATTTAACAAACTAATATCAACAGTTTGTAAAAGACTTTGCTAAAATTACAAAATACTTATATGTAGTAGTTTGGAAAGATCAAAAGTGGGAATGGAGAATGGAGCAGTAAGAAGCATTTGATGAGCTGAAGTGGATATTTATGATGGAACCAGTATTGATGACACCAGATCTATACAAAAGCAGATTCAGAAACTATTGTGTCTAATAGACTATTATTGACAGTTTTTAAAGCACTTTTTAAAGATTGCAAAACTATTACATATAATGGTTCAGAAAGATCAAAAGTGGGAATGAGAAAGAGAGCAGAAGTATTTGATGGGTTGAAGTGGATATTCACAACTAAACCAGTACTGGTGATGCTAGACTTAAGCAAAGAGTTTAAGAATTAAAGAAGATGTAT
>Ga0157363_1003533_pt1 | contig 14154 bp, 8 predicted proteins | sample AttsexASBM1_FD_111477 | JGI IMG/M metagenome (GOLD analysis project Ga0157363, IMG submission 111477) | Fungus gardens microbial communities from leaf cutter ant in Ribeirão Preto, State of São Paulo, Brazil - Atta sexdens ASBM1 | ecosystem: Host-associated > Fungi > Mycelium > Unclassified ...
GATTCTACTTGCTTTATTTTATTTATTCTTTAAATTTGTTCTATTAAGAAGGAGAAGGGGGAAGAGAGAGAGAAAGAGAGAGAGAGAGAGAGAGAGAGAGAGAAAGAGAGAAAAGAGGCCTCAATTAATCATGGACTCTGAATAAAAATTATGTAAATATGGCGGCTTAAAATACCACTAATCGAGTTGCCAGGGCACGCGCGCGATCCACGCCACCCCTAAGTCGCTCGCCCAATGCCGCGCTTGACGTTGACCGAATGCCCGCCCAGCGCGAGTCCCGACCGCCGCCGCGAAACGATCACGCGGCAACCCGTGTGCAAGAATGGTTCATCATGCATATGTAGAAGTAGGGCTCTGTGGGAAGTCCTCAGCATCTTCACTCAGGATAGAGTAAACTCCGTCAAGGGCTCTATTCTGGTGACAGAACATTTTTGTATGTAACCCGATAAAGTTCTTTTTGTCTTTGTTAACCTCTCAAAGCGAACTCCTGTTCAAAGGCCTTTGCATTTACCTCACAAAGCGAGTTCCTATTCAAAGAGCCTTTGCATTTAATCAGCAAAGCGAGCTCGTTTACAGGCCTTTTATATCCTTGCGAAATGAGCTCGTTATCGGGCCTTTGTAGAGCAGAGTCTCTTCACTCGAGTCTCTGCGGGATTCTCTTCCTGGCAACGAAAGGTCTACAAACTATTACGGAAACATCGCCGGTCCCCCTGGCACTAATATATTGTTTATTACTTATTAAATGTGTATTTAAAAGACACACATTTTTTAATTATGTTTTATCGAATTGAAATTACTCTTCATCAAGTTAAATTGGGCTTAATTTAAGAATACAGCAGTTTAGAGATTTCATAGAATCTCTTCAATACTCATTCGGCATTATTTAGCGTTAACATCTGTCAAAGCGTCCGCGCGATGCGTCGGGCCTGATAGCGCGAATTTTATACGCCGTGGTTCGATAATTTAAAAGGCTCGCCATTCAAAAATTATCGATACCTCAATATTTTGCTACTAATATTTTCGACTAAGTTTTTCGAGTAATACGCTGTACATGCGGTTCTTCCGATTAGTTTGGATCCTTTATATACCACAATTATTGACAAAACGCTTTTGTATAACTAAACTGAGTTCTCTACCACTTTGCAATTTTCGTAAGTTAATAAGATGTTAATTACTTAAAAACCAAATATTTTTTTCAATATTTTTTTATTCAAGTACTATAAACTTTACAGAAAAATAACTAGTAACAAAAATTATTTATTATAACTTTTCGACTCAATTTAGTCCGCTAGCACAAGATCGCTTTGTTAATAATTGAGGGACACTCACTATACATACAACTATAAATACAACTACTTTTAATTCGTGCCATGGAACTTCGAAAATTTCATAAAAATTTTTGATCTAATGCATATATGTACAGAATGAATAGAGAGTCCCGAATCAATGAAATATCTCTAAAACGAAGCATTTTTGAGAAAAATAATTTAAATGAAAGTCATAGGATTTAAAAAGATTTATTTACTGATTACATCTGTTTGACCCCGGCATCAAGATCAGGTCATTTTTTAATGGAACACTATTTTTTATTTCATATTCTAATAGCTGACATCAAGAATTATTTAAAACATTACAATAAAGTTTATTTTTCATCAAGTTTTTCGAATTATGAGACTTGAAATTTATAGTATCGCCAGCATTAATATTACCCAAAGTTTCCGACTTTACATGTTTTTCATTACATTGTTCAGTAAAAAAATGTACCTGTAGACAAATTGAGAAACGTAGTCATTTCTGAATTTATAGTATTCCCGAATGTAGTTCACAATTTATTACATATGTGTATGTATGTATTGTAGTATGTATGTAGAGAAAATATCAACACAACTTGTAGTACTTGTAGCGTAGCTCGAACACTGTTACGGAACAGTGAACTTGACATCAGTTACTACATTATGAAATAAAAAGTAGTGCCATTTAAAAAAATTAGGACTTTGAATTTTCCTAAAAAAAATATTTTACAAATTTTTAATATTGTAATTTGTAGTCAATTGAAAATTGACTAACTTTTATTTAAAATAAATTTTGTCAGATTATCAGAAGTGCCAGAAAAATCGTAATCACAGTTACATGGGACACCTTGTATATATGTTTTCCCCTTGTATATATATATATATATATATATTATATACAGTAAGTAAAAATCCCGTAAAGATACAATATCTCGAAAACAAAGCATTTTCCAGAAAAATGATTCAGACCAAAGTCTTAGAATTTAAAAAATTAATTAAGGTTTATTAATTACATTATTTCTTAATTATTTTTATTTAAACTTGAATCGCCAAGCTTAGGTCAAGATCATATAGATTTTTTAAACCCTATTTTGATTACAGAATTTAATAGTTGAGGTCAGGGTTTTATGAAACGATACAATAAAATTCATTTTTATTAAGTATTTTTCGAGTTATAAGGCTTGAAATTTACAATATCGTCAAGATTACCATTATCCAAGGTGTCCAATTGACGGCTGAAACCTCTTGAATGTTATTGAGTATCATAACCTAGATAACATTTATCAAAATTGAAGAAATTAGAGATTGTTCTTCTATAAATTAAAATTTTATTTTTACGTAAAAATGAAAATAAGATGAACAATCTCCAATGTTTTAGATCTTGATAAATGTTATCCAGGTAATCCTGAACAACATGTAAATTTTAATAAAATAAATAAAAATAATTTTTCGTGAAAATGTTTTCGTTCATCGATCTCTCACGTCTGATTTTAAGGTCATTTCAAGATCATAATACAGCAGCATTATTGAATTCGTCTTGACATCATTTATAATATTATGAAATAAAAAATACGTAGTGCCATTAAAAAAAATTAGGGTGACCTTGACTTCTTCCTAAAATATTTTGCAAATTTTTATTGTAATATTGCATTTGTAGCCGATTGAAAACTGACTAATTTTTATTCAAAATAATTTTTGTTAGATCATCGGAAATGCCGAAAAAATCGTAATCACAATTATATAGGATACTCTGTATAAGTTATTCATTACTTGCCTTAAATTACATTTTAATATATTTATCCTCTATTGATCTATTCCATATATTCATTGATATTCAATCAATTAGAAATTGACATTTATATTGAAAATTGATATTTATCATTGCCATGAAATTTGTTGAAATAATAGGAGATAAATAACAGTTCAATAATACGGAAGTCGATAATATTACAAATAAATTACAATTCATGACAAATAATTTTAATTGTATAAAATTTAAGCAGGCTCAGGAAAGGCATGGTAGCGCGGAGGATAGAATTCAAAGACTGGAAACACAATTAGAAGAAAAGAATGCAGAAGTGATGCGTGTTAATCAACGATTAAAAATGAATGAGGAACATAATACACGTCTTAGTACAACTGTTGATAAACTTTTATCTGGTAATTTTCACGTAATATTATTTCTGTATCAGATAGCCCTAATTGCTTGTGGGAATGTAAACAATTATTTGGATTATATCAAGAACGAGAAAATATGCTTTTCTATCTAAAAGGATAACTTGTATGTAAATAACTTTAATATTTTTTTTTTAATATTTTTTTTTAATATTTAAATATTTTTTATCATCTTTATCATATCTTTTAATTTGAAATATATAATATTAAAAATAAGATATAATTTTTAATAATTTTATAATAATTTGATAATAATTTTTCTTCTTGTTTTTTATTATTGTTGATTTTTTTTTTAAATCATACGACCTGTAAAAATAACTTTTAATGCTTTAACTTTATCGGTATTAATAAATGTGATTAAAATTTTAAGTTAAGTTAATAGTTTAAATTTTTGCTTAGAATCCAATGAAAGATTACAAGTGCATTTAAAAGAAAGAATGCACGCGTTAGAAGAAAAAAATGCACTTACTCAGGAACTCGAAAAAACGAGAAAAGTGGCGGAAGATCTGCAAAATGAAAAGGCTGACATTGTTAAAGAATTGGGTAAAGCACGTCTGGAAATCGATAATGTTAAAAGACAGATGCTCCAACAAGAAATTGCATTTAATATTCAGCAAACAGATGCATTAACGAGAAGTTTGTCGCCAAATACCGTAGATCCAGGCTCCTTTTCGAGAAGTGCAAGTCACAGCAGTTTCGACACACACTCATTGCCTAGAAGAGGAGGTAAACGATCTATCGAAGACGATTCATCGAAGGTATTGTACTGTTGTACAAGATATAAAAAACATTAATTAGGTGTATGTCTAAAGATAAACATTTATAACGTGAATTTGGATACTCTAGAATTATGTTGCACGGACTTTAGCGGAGCAAGAATGGGAAAAGTTGCAACAAGCGCATGTGCTTGCCAATGTCCAACAAGCATTTGATGTTTCGAGTGACGCGGAAGGTGATGGAGATAACGAAAGTATCTTCAGTTGTGCGGCGGACGTAATCAGCCCCACCGGACATACAGACGCCCAAACATTAGCATTGATGTTACAAGAACAATTAGATGCTATTAATAAAGAAATTAGATTAATTCAAGTAATTAATATTATATGCATAGATTTATTTTATATGAAGTCGGAATATATATTAATGTAAAAATGAATGTAATAAGGTATCGCAGACTCAACATATCATTTTTATACTTTTTGTCTAATTTAATATATTTTTTTTTATCTTGAAGAATTGATAATTTTTAAGTTATATGCAATTGAAAGTGGAGAATTTTCTTAGGAAGAAAAGCAGAGTACGGAAGCACGTGCGGAGGAACTGGAATCTCGCGTTGGCAGCCTCGAACATATGAATCTATTAGCGAGGGGACGAAGTCTCGAGCGAGCATCGCCACCGCTGAGTGGCCGATCCACACCAAAATCGCATCATAGTCCAAATAGGGATTATTTACATAAGTACCACACCGTTAGTAATCACGTAAATGCAATAATTGTTATTTATGTTAATTTGATTGCGTAAGTATGAGCAAAATCATCATATTGCTTACAATATATTCCTATATTTTCTTCTTCATGCAGGCACCTGCGTCAATGTCTCCGGCGCATTTACATCAATATGCTGCTTCCTTAGCTAGTCCCGGCCAACTATCAGAATCTCTTCCTGCTAGCCAGGTTAGCTAGTATTTCGATTTAATTATTATTATTAGATAAGAGAGAGGATAGGAGATTGGTATAGTCAAATAAAAGGTGGAAAAGAACCGAATAAAGAGGGTTGAAATTCCACAACGGATTTGATTGAAATTTGGCGCACTTTCTTGTCACTAAAGAAAACTTAGTTTCCCAAATTTTGCCTGATACTCTCCCTGTCATCCATATTCTTCAAAATGATGTTTTTTAATAAATAATTTTTTTCTTTATGAGTGTTTTATAGATTGACTTAGATCTGATTGACTTGGATGGAAACTGTGGATAGAAGTTATCTGTCCTGACTTTTACTCATAGTTTATATATGTTAGTTTATTTTGTCTCTGAGGGAGGCTCAAAAGTGAGCCGAATCATATAAGCGCGTTTAGTAGAATAAAGAAATTTTATAGGTGTATTATTTGCGCGACGTCTTCTGCGCTTGACTTCTAGTGCCCTTATTTTTTTCAATTTCTTTTGACTTAATTTTAGCTTATTTTAGTTATTTTTGAGGTTAAAAATAAATTGCATTATATTTTCGACCAAAGGCATGATTTCTTAGCCCTCGTAAGTAATCCTACTTTCCACAAGAACTAAGACCCTCATCAAACATCATTAACTAATTCTAACTAATATCACATATTTGTTCTTTCAAGTCCTTAAAATGCGATTTTTTAAATCCAAGACCGGATTGATTTGTCAATCCTTATGCAATTGGGTAATCTTCATTATTACTCAAGTAGAAAATATATCATAAAGAACTTTCATAACTTCAAAAACAGCAAGTTTAGCAAGTTTCTATGACATATAAGACAGCTGTCTTTTCCAGTGCATGATATTGGTTTGGGAAATAACAAGCAAAACAACATTTGCAATTCAAATCAAATTCAGCTCTTAACACAATTTTTATTTGCAATCCGTCTCATTTCCAAATAGTTTTTTCAATTAAAAAATTATTCAACCCCAATACAAAACTCATTGTTACATGTAGAGTGTATCATATAAAAAGAATAGTAATTCCGGTTTATACGCTGCACTTAACAAAAGCTTAATTTATTAAGTATTATTTACTATTTTTAAAATAAATGAACTATATCAGTAGAAACTTTGTACTGTTTACTACTATGAAAAAAATTTTAGAAATCTGAAATATTTATTTTTCATATTAAAAAAAGAACTTTTTGAAACCATTGCATTTTTGCCATATATTCCATAGAGATGAAATATATGACTACTCACAGAGGGAGGGGGGAGGGAGAGATATGTACGGCTTATTAAAAATTTACAAATAATGTTTATTAATAAGACGTAAAATGACACAGTAACTTATAAAATATGTTTACTCAGTTTTATTAAGGAATAAGAATGATAATATATGTATTTGAAGTAATAAATAATAATTACAATACAATTTTCCTATATATTACAAGTGATATATATTTTGCTATTACACGTGATATATATTTCATGTAATGCGTTTACTCTGTATGCTTTGGGTATACAGAGATTAAATCTTGCTCGTTAAAAATGTTGTATATCCCAAACAGATGGGACAAGACAACAAATTAAAAAAAGAATACAAGAGAAAAGCTTGCTTGTGTTGCTGTATATATATATTTTGCTATACAACATATAATACTTTACTGTACACTTATGTATCATGAAATAACCACTAATTGTAAAACTTTTACGCCCAACAGTAATCATTTTATGTAAATTATAATTTATGGCACTACATTAGTCTACTTACAGTAACAAATTGATTCAATTCACAGTACCAATTTCATTAATATTATATTAACAGTAAAAAACTGAAATCATAACACAACATTAGTATAACATAAAGGCATGTAACAGAGTTGCGAGAAAATTACTTCCCTTTTTAACTTCTGCGGTGTATCCGCCGGAGTTATCCTAATTTATTTTCATAAAAAAAAAAACATTTTTTTATAATTCAATCTATATATATGAAAACAAATGTTCTGACTGATCGACTCATTTATGCCCAATTCAAACCTATAAGAAACATGGATTTCGAAGAATATGTCTTTCCCAAATTACGCAAGCGAAAAAAAAATATAATGTTGTATCACAATATTTCTTATTGTTACACTGGGGTAATTGAGATAAAATTGAATGTTTTGGAAATTAGTACCCCCCCTTTTTTTTTTTTTTTTTTTTAAGATTGAATACCCTCCAGAGAATACCTGAATAAGGAAAATTTAGAAGAAATAGCAAAAAAGAAGAAAAAAGTAGTTTTTTAAGATATTTAAGAGTATTCTCATAGATAAAAAATTCTGAAATAAATCAAAAACATAGCTTCTCTAAAAATACAACTTTAATATAACAACTTAAAATATTAGGTGTAGTAAAAAGAAATCCATTATTTTTGCATGAAATTGAATGGAAAAATAATGGATTTCTTTTTACTACACCTAATATAGGAGTAGCAAGTCTTATGAGAACCAAAATATTAAAATTTGAAGTTTCGTTTTTGCTCGTAAAAATTAGAAATTCCCGCTAAAATGTTAAACAAGAATTCAGTGTTATATCTGAATAATATCTGTCATCGCCTAAAATTTCAAATTAATCCATTAAACATTCGCAAAGAAAAAATTAGGTAATTATTTAGAATTTTAGAACGGACAGCTTCGATTTTAAAAAATTGAAATTAAGTTCATTCAACGCGTTTTTGCTCGAAACAATTTATAAGAAAACGTTAGGTCGACCCTGTGTACCGAGATATTAAAGTTGATGATTATTGAGGTTAGAAACTCTGTCACAGAGACAAAATGATGAATGAGGTCTATAATTGTACTGTACCACATAGGTTTCGATTTTCCAAGCAAAGCGACTCTCCTCTTCCTCCTACACATGAGTTTCGATTTTGCAACAGTACAATTATAGAAGAAGTTATGCGCTCTTTTGCAGGGAGTGGAGAAGGGGTGAGAGTCACTTCACGTAGAAAGTCGAAACCCATGTTGCCTCTGACAGATTTCCTAATCTTAATTATCGTTAACTTTAATGATTAATATCTCGGTTCGCGATCTAATGTCTTTTCTTATAAATTCTTTCGAGTGTGAGCGAATAAGCCTAATTTTATCAAAATCGGAAGTACAGTCCGTATTCTAAATAATTACCAAAAATTATTTACTAAGAAACACCATTTCGGATTATGGACGACTGGATGGAAATCGAGCATTTAAAATTTAAGAAACCAAGTTTTCTTTAGTGATAAAAAAGTGCATTAAACACTAAATCCGTTGTGAGAGGAATTTCAATCCTCCTTATTTGGCTAGAATCCTTTATTTTTTTTCAAAGAAAATATAAATAAAAGGATATATTATTATTTACTATATTTGATATATATAAATTAATTTATAATGCAAAACTTACGAAGAATTCCTAATATTAAATATTCACAGAAAGTTCAATTCATATTATCAATGTGCCGAAACAATAAAAGAATCGTCACAGAATATACAAATGTATCGAAATGTTCAGAATATTTCACGAAAATGACGAGCGAGCAAGCAGTATACATTTCTGCTGACAGAGGGCCGCGGCGAAAAGCATTTACTAAAGTCACTAGATTATAAAGTATCATGTAAATTCTTCTCTTTCGAAGCAAGACGCGGTCATTTTCAAACTTATGTATTTATATAAACATACATTTTGGGAAAAAATGATAAAATATGTAAATAAATTTTTTAATTGTAAATAATTTATTTATGAGCGAAAAGAAATACTGTACGAATGCTTAATTTTTGTATTTTTTAGTCTAATACAAATTTATTTGTTATTAAAGTGTTAGTGCATAAAAGTTTATGCACAGTTTATAGAGGCGCAGAAATATGTACGAGTTTCGCGATGATACTTTCTAATGATACTCTTGATCACCTTTTCCAAGATCCTCTTCCAAAGTTCCAAGCGAGCGAGCTATTCACAAAATGTACAAATGTATGTACATAATATTGCAAAACATTGTGTGAATTGTGTGCATAGAGCAGTTCCGCCATATTGACGCAATCAATTAGAAAAGCCATTGCACTTGTACTTTATAATAGTACCATAGCCTACTTTATAATCTAATGACTTTAACATTTACTCGTACACAAGAATCATCTAGGAGAGAATATAAGGAGCAGCACTTTGCCTGTGAAGTAAGTCCCAAAATTGGACTCCAAGGTGGAAACACATTAAATGTGTTTTTCAAAAAATTTGATTTAAAACTGATTCACGGACAAACTGATCTGGAATTTTTGAAAAAGCTAAAATTTTGCGGAATATATATGGAACATTTCCGGAATACGCAACGACATATACGAATGAAATTTTTAATCGACATTTAAATGATTCTTTTACATTCCATAAATATTCGAAATTTGGGGTATTCTTGGAATGTTTTTTTGAAATTTTAGGAACATTTTATGAATATTTCAAGAATATTTAACGTTTGCTGGAATATAAGTTTTTTGTCATTGAAGACAGATACCTAAACTTCGAGTACCTCGCATTTTATCATAATTCCTTTATTTCTGAGAAAGTAATCTACTATTTTGTGGTCTAGATTTTCTCAGATCACTTATTGCTCTACAGATTGCATCTGAAATACATTACAAACATTTACAAAATTAATATACAAAACAAAATTAATATATAAAGATCTTATTTTTGCATGAAATTTAACGTTACATTTAAAAGGAAAATTGTGTTCATTTATTTTTTCTTTAAAATGAATTTGCAAATTTTGCTTCTATATAATTTAACCATACAAAACTATTGTTTTCTTTTACTGCAAACAATTTTTTTAATATGCTTTTTAATATGCTTTACATATAATAAAATTACATTTTGAAATAATTTGTATTAACAGAAATATTACTTTTAATTTTTAATTTTTTTTTTTATAAAAGAATTTTTCTTTATATAGAAAAAATTTTCACACTTGTTCTTAAAAATGTTGCATAAAAAAATACAAGTGTTAGAAAAAAATGAAGAACTTTCATTCTTTTAGCACATAGATAATAACTTGATAGATAATAGATCGCATTGTACAATACACGTTATAATGATATTATAAAATATTCATTATTTTATTTTATATGACGTATGACATATGAAAGAATATCTTCTTAATATACTACTCGGTCAATATTAAAATCTATGTTTTTCTTAATGAAAATGTATCTATCACTTATTCACATCTGATTTATAAACAACTGGAAAGAAAAATTTTATAAAATAATCTTTAGAAATTGAATAAGTAATGAAACACTATTCTTAATTTTAGTTAGTACTTAATTTCATGGAATTTCAACTTGAAACTTACTTGCAAAAATATGTTTAAGCGCATAAAATTGAAAAATTGCAATAAATAATGTCCTTTCCCAAATTGATCAAAAATCTATCATTAAAACATTTCGAAATACTATTTTCTAAATCCCTTAGAATGAAATCTTATTTTAAAAGACTGAAAAATGAATCTTTGAATAAAAGTGAAAATAGTTTATCCTGGAAAAAAGAGTTGAAAATTTTTACTCCTTTGGAATGAGATTTTACTCGTTTAGAATAAGATTCACTTTGGAAGGAATGAAATCTCACCTCGAGTAAAATTTTATTCCAAAAGAATAAAAATTTTCACTCTTTTTACAAGGTGAAAATATTTTTACTTTTATTCAAAAACTAGCTCAATTTTCATTCTAAGAAATTTAGAAAGTATGTACGAATTACATATAAAAAAAATAGTTCCCATCTGTAACAGTTGCAGTTGTCGGGAGAGGAACTGCATTCGGTTAGCGAAAGAGATAATGGTGGTGTAGGAAGCGGTGGAAGCGATGCAGCGTCTCCTTTAACAGCCAGGTCCCTGAGATTGGAACGAGTCGTTCAAGCATTGGCCCATAGTCAGGAAGAACTTAGAAGGTATGTTTTTCATTTTGTTAAGAGGAAAATTTTGATTTCAAAATTCAATTTGTCTTATATCCTTTAGGATGAGTAAATTATTATATCTTTTTATAACGTAAATTATTATTATCGATACTTCGGTAATCGTACATCACGTAAAAGAAAGCGTAATTGTACACAATAAGGCCCTTTTCGAATTTCAACATAATTGAGCTGCAATGTTGATAACAATTTTTATTATGACTCTGATAGTAATAAATAATCGAGTGACGTTAAAAAGTATATAACTTACCTATTATTTTTATTATTTATTTCCAATATAATAAGATCTACCCCCCCCCCCCTCCTCTCAAGAGGCGCGCGATTCCACGCGAAGCGAACTCCCCATCTCCTTTAGTCTACAGATATTTACGACTTTATTCGCGAATTCTATATTACATCCCCTTACTTACAAAGTTGGATGCTTATAAGCAGGAAGGGAAGTTGGACTTTGTTTCGCGTAGAAAGTCGGATGCTTCTAGATGTTCTGATTCCCATTCGAGTGCCACTGAAGTATCACTTTATCCTTATTGTTTACCGAATGTTAAACAAAGATAACATGACACCCGCAGAGCATCCGAGTGGGAATCTGGGCTGCGTTTCGTTTCATGCATCATTTATTATCCTTGTTTAATATTCAGTGAATAACAAGGATAAATAATGCAGCATGCGCATCATGCATGAAACGGAACGCAGCTCTGAATACGCTCTAGGAGAGAAGATGGTTTGGATTTCGCGCGTTTCGTATGGAAAGTCGAAAGCTCCTAGACAAAGAGAAAGATGGGATAGATTCGCTTCGTGCAGAAATTCATGCGCCACTAGGCAAGAGGGAGATGAAATAAATCTCGCTTTGTATAGAAAATCAAACGCACGTAACAAATCACTATAGAAACTATATTAGAAATAAATGATTTAAAAAATAGATAGATTATATATTTTTCGACTTCCCCTAATTAATTATTGCTATTTGAGTCATAACAAAGATTGTTATCAACATTGCAGCCAAAAAATGTTTAAATTTGGAAAGGGCTTTATTGTGCGTAATCAAAGAAAGAAATGAAGTATCAAATTTACAACCATCTTATAACTGTAGAAACAAAAATTATTGTACAAAAAATATATGATTTAATGTGGGGAAACCTTAATCTTTTCATCGTAATTATATTGTATATATAGAGATGAGACTAGCAACCAAAATAATATTAATTATCATCTCTTAAGTCAGTACTTTTCATTGTTTATGCTATCAGACGTACTGGACAGAGTGGATTTCCGAGCGGTGGTTTCCCCACGCACAGGTTAATTAATGATATTAGTACTGCATGTAAATCGTATTATATGCCGCTGTGCACGTCACATTTGAATGGCTTTTGTGGACATGAGATGAACAATTTTCGAGTCAGCTCAGAATATGTTGCTGGTAATTCGTTCATCATTCAAACAATTGCATCATTTTTAAAGATGTCAAAATGTAGTATGCAAAGTATCACTTATATGCCCACAGTATCGATTCTCGAGCACAGTGGTATGGAAACGCTCAATAAATACCCATAAATCTCAAAAGTTTCAATAGATACCCATAAATCTCAAAAGCAATTGATTTGGTTATCACATCTATCAAATTTTTGAGCATACCAAATTCATGATGGACATTTGATCTTATATAAGCAGATTAAAAAACTTACGGAACCGAGAAAATTGGATTCAATACATAAAACGCACTGATCCATTTCGCGCGTAAGGTTGTCTTGCATGAACAGAAGTAAAGAAAACTTTACCTTCTTACTTATAAAGATAATGATGAAAATTTGGCATCATAAATAATGCTGAATAATAATTATGATGGCGCAAAATTTACTGCACTTTAAAATAAGGACATTTTAAAATTTCGAGCTTATTTATGAAACATTTTGATTTATATTGCAGCTGCAGTTTGTGTACTGCAGAATGTGATTTTATTGTACTTTCAGTAATTTTTGTCTCAATCTTTATATAATCTTATTTTTATACGATGAAATTTTATTTTATATAGAAAAATCAGTCACTAGTGTTTCAATGCGCAAATACCCCACGGCACATCATAGAAATCCTTTCACATAAGTTTATTTGTTAATGTTATTTTCCATTTATTTAGATTTATTTATGTTAATCTTGTAAATTGTACTTTAATATTACTTTTAAATTATTACTTATAAATTATTTAGTTAATTACTTTTTAAATTATTAGTTGAATATGCCATTTAAAAAATTGGACATTTTTATATATACATATATATCATCATATGTAATCATATCACAATTCATTTGAATCTGTGATATGATTACGCATGATGATTTTCTTTTTTTAAGAGTGAATAATCAAGAAACAAGGAAAAAAAGTTCTTTTTTGTAAGTCATGGTATGAAAACTTAGAAATAATTTATGATTCTAAGTAACACACGATTATCACGATAACATCATCTTGACTGAAATTCAACGAAAATTTTTAAGTGTCAATGACAATAGTGTCTCCTCGCCCTTATTGTGATAATCATATGTTACTTAGGACAGGATGTCCCAAATTTATCTGTGCTTATAATAAGAAATTATTTGGTCAATTAAAAATTGGGTTAAACTTCAAATGGGCTATGTTCTCGTAAAAAAAAAACATAATTGTTTATTTCTTATACATTTTTGTCTCCCGATGTGACAATACAAAATGGTGCTAATTCATATTTTGGTTGTTATATATAAAACATGCTGACATGCTAAAACATACTAAAAAAAGTTTTTAGCGACCTTTGAAATTATATGTGTTACAAAAAAAATTTTTAAACAATAAATGAAGCCTCAGTTATCGAGTTGGTTAAGACATTTGTCCCGGAAAGTCGAAAAGAAATTCACCTTGGCTGAGGTAATTTTTCGCAATAAGTTTTTTATAGTTTTTCTAATTTAACTTAGGGGGAAAGATTAGTAGCGGCACGATTATTATGATAACTGTGGCCTCAAAATAAAAGTAATTTTCGAAAGAATTTTAGCGAAGAAAACGAGAAAAATAGTTAAAAAATTCTCTAACCAGTAGA
>Ga0157363_1003534_pt1 | contig 14151 bp, 4 predicted proteins | sample AttsexASBM1_FD_111477 | JGI IMG/M metagenome (GOLD analysis project Ga0157363, IMG submission 111477) | Fungus gardens microbial communities from leaf cutter ant in Ribeirão Preto, State of São Paulo, Brazil - Atta sexdens ASBM1 | ecosystem: Host-associated > Fungi > Mycelium > Unclassified ...
CTGTAAATTCTAGATTGAGAAAATTATCTGATTAGATTACTCATAATTCTGGTTGAACGGACGAATTAAAATTTTTGATTAAATCTATTAAATTCCAGTTGATTGTTGAGATTATAGAATTTTGATTGGTATGATCAGAATTTTGTGGTCCATTTTCTGTCACACACCTTTCTCAGTATGTAATTTAGAAAATTTTGATAGCAACTCTAGCTAAAGGAGACAATAGTTGTATGGCCGTGAATCGATCCTGATTCGCGCGACGCTCGTGAATTATTCTTAGAGGCTGCAATTTATACAGAGCTTTCAACTTCGCCGCGAATTAACGATTCGCCTTTTACCGCCGCCAGCGCACCGTTTGTCCGGTTTAATCGAAGTTCGCAAATTACCTCGCCAACCACGATGAACATTTTAATACTGAACTTCGTCTGTCTTCGCGAGAAATTCGAAGAATGCCCCACATTAACGAGACCTCACGTGCCAGGAGTTCTGGAATGGCCTGAATGAAAAGACTAGGAAACCCGGAAAACGCGCGTTTTTTTCTTTAATGACGCTTTTTTTCCCACTCCGGTTTTAGATTTGCGCTCCGAGTTTAGTCTCTCGTGATAACTTTGGTAGCTCGCGTAATAATGCTCTACCAATCTGACTATAATGAGGCCGATCGCTAAAAATTGTGTATTATCAACTAAATTAAACGTATCAAATTAAATATATTAAATTGCTTGTAGGTTAGGATATCATAATTGCAATTATTAAGGCAATTTTAATTCAATTATCTTGTTCCAAATATACCTATACACTATTGGTTTGCAAGTTTCTCGTCGTCGAATAGTATAACGCGTAATAGCTATTAATTCTCCGGCGTCAGTACTTTATTCTCAATACAACATTCTCGTCAGTGAAGGGAATGCGACATACATAATGCATATGGCATAAATACCGTAAGTAAATTTTGATCTGTCGATTGCTGTTAATACTATCAAACGAGTTGAAAATTATTCACAAATAATCGGCGAAGTTTTTATACGATTGTTCCATTGGGTTATCAGGAAAAATGGATTAAAAATTATCACGATTTGTGGATTTTATATACGTACTGTATTTGCCGGACCAACAGCTGCCGCAAATCAAACCAACTTTCCCGCCCATCTTCCTCGCGATAACGAGATGCGCAGCTATCAAGAGGTCCTTGCTCCCTGCCGTGAATCTTAATAGCAGCGTGATCGACGTTTTGCCACGCCACGTGCCTGTCATGGGCACAGTCGCGCCGTCAACGAGTCTTGTCCGCCACGTGTTCACTACGTCGTATCCCGTAATATTGAAGGCAAACAAGACAGTCACAGTCGACCCAGTCGGTCTAATTGCTAGTCAACAATTTTTTTTTTCGTCACGATTGTTCAACTGATTTCCTCTCGGAGAAGCCGTGGAAACTACTCCGCGATCTGCGCAGTTTTGAAAAATTTTAATACATTTCGCGTGTTTGCAAAACAAACTACATAAAATCTCGTCAAATAATTTCCGATTGATTGATGGATAAATTGCAGCTATTCTTTATAAAAACCTCAGAGATTAAAATTATTTTCTCTATGTGATATTAATATTTTATGTTCAAAATTGTTTTAGAGATATTTTTGAAAGTACAATTTTATTTATGAAAACATAACAACATAAATAATTATGTTAGATATGTCGGAAAAAGAATGAAGGAAATTTGAAAATACGATTTTCTCAGAAATATTCTGTAGATAATTCAATTAATTGACAAATTTTTTGATAAAAATCGTAGTGCATCAATTATTTCGATAACCGATCGAATAAGAGCGACTAAGTTTATACAATCATACCGTCAGCACGGACGATGAAGTTTCTGTATCGATCAATACGAGCTGTCATGAGTTTATCGGTTTATTTGTTTATTAAATTAACAACGGATACGATTTCAACAGAAATAGAAGCACATCGGTCTGCAGCTCGGATTTTTTGGTTGAAATTTCTATATTTGCAGTTTTGTTTATAAGCTGTAAAATTTCGAAGTCCATACTGATCTGTTCCATACAATATTATTTCGAAGTTGTGACAAAAACATTTACATAGCAACGTGTTGCTTGAATTTACATTTTTTTAAATATAAAATCCCGACAGAAGTATATTTATGATTACAATATACAGTAAAATATATCTATAATAAATACACATAAAAAAAAATAATGAAATTCAATTTATTCATCCTTCCGATGATTTAGCGTTAAAACTAATTAAAGGGTGTATTTTTAAATTTTATCGGTGTTTGCTTCAATCTACATTATCGCGGGATGTTCTTCGATTCTGAAAAACGTCATTGTGAAACATCAAACGTGAAAACTTTATTCTCACGGCTCTAGTTTCAAGTTTCAGCAATTTAATAACCGACGATATGTATTATATCTACGTCCGTGGCGCCACTATATATTTTAAGACAAAGCGAAAACCGTTTCGCGCCTAAGAAATTATCGCGATGCCCACGATTCTTATTCTTCCTCCGAGACGCGTAAAAATCATCCGAACGCTTCTTACATCACGTAGCTCGCGCTCACCGTCATACCTAACGAGTATCGCGCATCTTCCTTGAAATGTCACGACCTCGAGTGAACTTTCAAGACGATCTTTATTCGCGTGCAGCGCGTACACCACAAACTCGCGTATCACACGTTGAACGTACCCGTTCGATTTATCAGCGAAATTTCGCGATGTCCCCGAATTTCTGTCGGGTCGATCGCGATTCAGACGCGACGTCTGTTACACGATTTGGATTTCGCTTGGTGTCAGGTGCACGTGTGTATATGTGTGTGTGTGTGTGTGTGTGTGTGTGTGTGTGTGTGTGTGTGTGTGTGTCACTTGCATCTGTCTGCCCTTCGCGAAAATTCCGAAAATTGATCGTGCAAATAGCGAAAGCGAAAGAATCGCTGCAAAATCTATAAATGGTCTGCACAGCAATCTCGATTAAACTATCACACAATCATGCAAACGTGTACCGCACTTTATCGCGAAATGCAACGTCTCTCTCGACGATGATCCACGTGAGTACGATCATAATCCACTCGCCGATCGATGCGGACTGGCACGCGTCCACGCAGCACGCGAGAGTCGCGTGGAACCGCGCGGAGCGCCACCGACTGACTGACTGACTCGAGGCTACTATCATCCAACCAGGCAGTCGGTTGTCTGTCCGACCCTGTCTGATCTGAAGGATCTCGCACCCGGGAACTGTTGCTCCTATGACGCGAACGTGCGTGGGGATGCTTTCCGATGCGGAAATACGAGTGCAGTGCTTGTTTCTACTGATACCGATACTCTCTTGCTGGTTTTAACTGATTCTACATAGTGTTACATAGAGCTTCCATTCGGTGACACAAGTCGACATAAATGTCGTTCTTCTTGTCTTTGTTACTCATTGAATGTTGAATTGAATACTGAAAAACTAATGTTATATCAAGTATTACTTTAATTGAAAACAATTGTGTGTTAATTTAATAATACTAATTAATGAAACAAATACGTCACGCTCCTGTTTCAAATGTTTATAAAATTTTAATTTATGTTTCATTAATATTATTATTGAATTAATAAAATTATTTTCAATAAAAATAATGATGTTGATGTGTCATTTTATATGCATAAGAAAGATAGAATAATATTTGTGTCAACTTTACTATTAATGCCCAATTTTTCATTTGCTGGTTAACTTGTAGTTTAGACTCAACCTCACTTAACTTGATGATAATATAAAAATTGTGTTTTTTTCTATGGTATGACTAATCATTAAACTGATGATTTTGTAGTGGTGAAGCTTTAAAAATACTACAAAACTATCAGTTCAATTATTAATCATGTCTAAAAAATATGATTTGCATTATTATCAAATTAAGTCTACCACAAATTAATCAGAAAATGAAAAACCAGACTTACTTGGAAAGTATTTATAGTTTAAATTATCTACCCTCACTTTTGAGAAAAAGAGAAAATAGAACAGTTGCCTGATGATAATTACAATTTTTCTGTTGTATAATCGATATCTTCACTTTTTGTCTTTAATATTAAATATTGATAGCTGAAAATAGATTAATTAAAAAAAATGTCGAAATGTAGAAGCATTAAATCAGCAATAATGTTCAGAAATAATAATTTTGGAATGGTCCTTATATTTTTTTGTGATATGCTAATTGATGTATATATAAATTTTCATTAATTCAATGCTTTAAAAATTTTCTCTCTTTTAAGTTAATAAAAAAATAGAAAATATTAGCGAAATATCGACAGTTGAAAGTGGATTAAAAATTAATATAAGTATCGAAATATATAAAATATACATGCATTAAATCAGCAATATTTGAAAATAATAAAAATTTCTGAATGACCCTTATATTTTTATGATATGCTAATTATTGTATAGCAATTTTCATTAATTTAGTGCTTTAGAAACTTTCTCTCTGTAGTTACTAGAAACGATACGAATATTGTAATATAATACTGTTTTCAAGGAAATTTTGGAGAAATATTGATATCGAAGTTGTTGATATCTTAACGAAGTTATTCATAGTTTCCCTTCGTTAGCGAAATCTCGCTATTTTGATTTCGAACTTCGTGAGCTCGGAATTAAACGTTCCCGATAACAGTCAGATTATCGTGGCGTTATTTCGCGTCTCACAGTTCTTGGCACATTGAAGCTGTATAAAAATAAAATGCTTTAAGCACCGTGTGGCATTCTGTTGGAATCCGATACAGCGCTACTTCATTTCGCGAGGCTTGGTGTGCGATTACTTAATCGAGATCGTTATCCTCTCTTTCACACTTGATGATCCTTCTATCGTGCTGTCGCATATAAAATTATCATTAGCGTCCTTCTCTCGTGCTATTCATTAACATATTTCATCTTTCTACTATAGCTTCTTCAATTTATATTTAAATCATGTAAATATATTCTAATATTTTAAAATATTTTAAAATATTTATTTCAAGATCCTAAGCACAATAATTAGTACGATTCTCATTAACAGTCTGGAAAATTATAGAAAATGATTTTTGTTTAAATTAAAATGGAATTTTTCTTCTCGAAAATTCGATAATTATATTTTTACATGTAACAAGTGTTACAGACAAGCTATAAATTCGAAAGAATTAGCAGTTTTGTAGATCAATTCCCGTTTCGGGAAATAACGTTCATTTTTCGTAGGTTGGAATGTGATAAATGAGTTTTCGTGCTTGAACATGTTGTGGCTTTCACGGACGATGAAAGTTGGATTTTTCGCCGAGGTCAGTGGCAGCCAGTCGATGAGTAGAACCGCATTACTGAAGTGCCAATCACAGGCATATCGCGGTGAAGCTTCGGCACTCAAATTGTAAAAATATTCCACTAGTTTTAATGCTATGTTATGCTATCAATCCCAACATAAAAAATGGAGATGATATACATCAGAATTAAGTATTATTCAATTACTAATTTGTGCTTTGATTTTAGTGTTCGTTTAGTGAAAATTCGCGACTGAAACTGGTTACGCGTTTCACATTGGGATTCTCACTATATATGTAGTACAAAATGAAAAATTAAATAGAATATATCGAAAAATTTTTAAAGGTTATCGAGAGAAATTTTATATATATATATATATATATATATATATATATATATATATATATATCATATATAAAATAGACATGAATTATTTTACTATAGTTTAGAAGATACGAATCAATAAAAAAGAGCAGACATATATATAAGAATAAAATGTCATGAAAATAAAAAAAGAGTCTAGTTTTAAAATATTTCGGAAATTCTATTGTTTCCAGAATATAGAAAATCAATTTTAGTCATTGAAAATGCATATTGAACTTAACCTGCAAATGAAGATTGACAAGAACAAACTATTGTATTTTATAAAATCAATATAGAAAATTGATTTTTTTTACTCTAAATATTGAACATAATTTTACTCTAAGTATTTTAAAAATATATATAGAAAATCAAATTTGATGTTTATTCTTTATTGTCAAAAATGCAAAATTTTCCTAATTACCGTGTTAAAATTAACGAACGAATTTCTATACGAGAATAAAATTGAGATAAAGAAACATGTTATTCCGTGTTTTCAATATCACAAAGGCGACTAATTATCGCTCATATTTTATGACATACAAACAAAAAGAAATTGACACTACTTCAGAACATAAAAATTATTTTCTAAATTACTGTAAGTATCTTTTGTACTGTTATAAAAATACCTGTTATAAAAATATTAAAAAAAAAATGAATATTTCTTTTACCGAGATTATGCCAATTGATTTCAATCTTCGATGGAATATATGCCAGCATGTGTTTAAATCAAATATTGAAATGCTGCGGCTGGCATCAGGAAATTTCAAACGATCTAAGGTTAAAAATACACGTTGCAATATCCGACTAGATGGAGTTTCTCCCTCAGATTTTTCGTTCGATTCAACGAATATCAAATGTACATGTAGCAATCCATCGGGTTGCTTCGATACAGACCCGATATTATCCCGTTTTCAGGAACCAATTCTTTCGCCATGACGTCGAAAACTCTTGTCTGAGTTCTTATTAATTCCACGAAATCTGGAACACCCAACGTGGGTCCGGCGAGACATTAATTATGGAGTATCGCAGCGTTCGAGTCCCACAAAGGGAAAACGTATCAGGAAGGAAAGACCGAAAAATTTCTCACGCGACGTCAAGGTATAATCGATCGACATAGTAGAGGGACCGAAAGGGAGAGAAACTCGGTTCTACAGGCACGCGTTCTTTCTCGTTGATATTTAACGATCCCGCGAAGAATCGAAGGTACGAGCAGTTGGGCCGTAGATATCACTCGCAGTTCCATAGAATCCATCCACTTCAAGTACACAGCGTCGTATGCGCGTGTTATTGACCCCGACACAAAGTGCGACGAAGTCACAGACGGTGTCGACGATATACTTATAGTACGCGGATGCGCACTTACGATATTGCGTTCAACATGTTATACGACATTTGCGACAATGCAACAACAGACTTTCTATCCATCGATAGACTTTACAAAGTCGTTCACGTGCCAACGGAGTTTCCGAGTTGCAGCTATAGCTATTAAAGCGCATGATGCGCAAATAGCATGACTGCTCGAAAACGCAAGGACGATCCCCAGAGAGCATCTCACTGTCATTCAAACAGCCTTAATGTCTATAAGGATAATGTCGCCTCTCCGAGGAAAAATTAATTGACAGCAACGCTCCAAAGAAAATTAATTAGGACGACTAATTGTCCTCGATTAATTGTCAGATACGTTGGGAGAACGCGAACATTTAATCGGGGATAATAAAATCGCGACTTCTTTATCTCGAATTTTTACACTGGAAATAACGGAGCAATAAATTATAATGTAATTACATAAATTTTGCACACTGTGTCTTTCATGATAAACTATATAAGTAGAAAAAAATCGCATGCGCGATTATAAAACGTTTATAAAACGTTTATCATAATTAACAACTGTTCCATACCTAATATTATTACATATTTTATTCACTGAATAATATTGCACATTTAGAAATCAAATTGCTCATTGAGGAACACTTTTATCGTGATGAAGGAATATCTATTCCAGAGCGGCTGAATCTTATCTGTGATACTAATGTTACCCATTTGTCAGAGTTGTCTTAACTATCATCAATTTGGTCCTTTCTCAATAATATATCCGGTCATTAGAAACGAATTTGAGTTTTCTAGGACGTTCTAAAAATGTGATAACTTACCTGGGAGATATTCTACTCGATTCGTTTCTTGTTTCGTTTATTTTTAATTACCCTTTTGTACAATTTATGTATAACGAGCTATATACATACTTAATTTAAAGTAATTCGATCGAATCTCTTAGTTAATTGAATAAACTTCCGAGATAATTAATAATCTTGCTGACGGCATACATTGTATTCCCTAAAGCTAGTTCCATTAATCTTTGACTTGATCGAGAGAGATATTTTCGAGAGAGCTACTTCGAATTCTGCTTTACGACGATGAAACATCGCAACGATACATTTTGGCAAATTGCCTAGGCGGGTGAATTAAATGGAATCGCTGTAACTGTATACCGATAGTTCTGTCGATATCACCGTAAAAACATGGCTCACGAAACAATTCGCAATTCAACGTCGATTTCAACGTGGATTATAAAAAATATTGTCACGCGTGAGAACGAGAGATCCTACATAAATAGTGTAAATTTTATTTAAATTACTTCGATTTGAAATAATCGAAGAAATTAAAAAGTTTATCTTTGACAAAAAAAACATTATTCTTATCGTATCGATAATGTCATTATTTACTTATAGTTTGAATCAATTAACTGGCACAACTTAAATTAAACTTTAAATGAATAAAAAAGAGAATTAAATAGAGAACATAATCGTCTTGGATTATACCAATTTTTCGGCGGTAATATAATAAATCTTAAGTGATACATATATATTTTTAGAGTATCATCACATGCATTTGTACAAACACATACACATACACGATCGCAACTTTATTGTAACTTTCTAAATACAACTTCAATGCTATTTGTTTATTTTGTTGCTATTGCAATATAAATTAATTGTTTATTATTTCTCGCGAAAATCTGATTTTACGTGCAATCAGTGTGATGAATAATCTCACAGTAAATAATTAAATGAATCAAGCCGCGTTTTTAATCATCTCGTAAACGCACTCACACAGTCGCGCACCAGGCCGTGTTCCAAGTCGCATCGATCGTATAACTTCATCCGCTCAAAGTTACGTCTGAATGCATTATTCAAACTGATCCTAGAATTCAACAAACTCGTCCGGTAAAAAAAAGGAGAGAATCGTGATGAATAAATGTGAACTGGATCACGGCCTGGTCCATAATTAACAAGGATAAAGAAGTAGCTGCATCGTTGTGCAAGCCACTGCAAGCGCAGGTACATTTGGTAGCGAAAACGTCGAGTTTAATCCTAAAGAGCGAGCTTAAACTGATGCTTACTAGTAATTGGCTAAAAATCACAAATATTTTTATCGATTATAGTTTCATATTTTTAAAAACATAATGGATAAAAAAGTTTTGAAGTATAGATATATTTGACTGCTCGAGCAGTAAAGATAAATCTATTTTTGAATAGTAGAAAATGTTCCGAAACTATCGAGCGTCTTTTTCAGCCACTAATAATAGATGGCAAAGTAAAAGAAGACACTCTGCTTCGATATGACGTGATTCATCGAAATATTCATGAAAATTAAGATTTCGAGATAAATGAAGAATTTTCTTCAAATTTTCTTCAAATTAAACTTGTTGCAAAGTTTATGGCACAGAATATTTGTGGAAGCATCTCTTACATTAACAGCTGCTACTATTTAGGATTAAACACCTATCGCACACTAGATCCGTAGTCACGTGAGACGAGTCGGTCGTGTGGCGGCAGTCTGGCGATTTGGAACACGGCCCCGCATAGTCACTGCCTGTACACCCCAGCGTTGTTGAGGAGCCACTCACCTGTAGCCCGTTTACACGGCTCCTGCCTTGGTTCCTGCCTCTTGATCGGCATCTTCATCGGCAAGGCGTCGCGTACATCCGCGATATCGACTGGTTTTACGATAACGTCTACTTGCTCGTTGTCGATCGCTGTATCCATTGTCATTATCATCGTCGTCGTCGTCGTCGTCGGCGTCGCTGTCATTGTCATTATCGCCGTCGTTATTGCGTTCGTTGTCGTCATTGTCGTGGTCGCCGCCGTGACGACGGCGAACTGTGAATCGTGAGCATCTCCAGGTTGTTCCACGACCGGCAACCCTCGCCCCGAGTCCGCCATCGAGGTGCGCTGCTGTTCCTGGAGTAAGCAGGCGCTCGACAACAAATCCCATTGGCGGAGCTTCTCTCGGTCGAGCTCGAACGATGTCGCGGACATACGGGCGTCCGAGATCGAGCGAGCCGGGGGAAGGTTGCCGTCCTCTAAAAAATGATTCCTATCCGAAACGGTAGGCTTGTGGTACGCATTGCTTTGTGGATCCCACACGTAACCGCCGGTGCCGATCATTTCCATCGACAAGGTTTCGTAAGTGACGTCGTCATCGTCCTCGATCGACTGTTCTCGCGTATGATGATCCTTGTTTGTCCTACGTTTGACTCGCGGTCGCTCACCGCACGAAGGTTCCTCTGTGCAATTATCCCTGCGTAAAACAACACTGTCGTTCACGTAGGTTGCTCCTCGAGTGATTTTGCCACGTGACTTCGCATCACCGGATCTTCCAGGTCTCGGCGGACTGTCTAGATTATCCAATGATCTGGCGTTTCGCAGGCTCACCCTTCTCAGACTCTCGCACCAAAGGCTATCCTGCTCCCAGGGATCCTCGGAATTGAAACTGCTATCAATCATGGCGTTATGATTGTCAGATGATGACAAATTTTGCGACGTTGCCTCGACTTGACTGGTCGGAGCCATTGAAGTAATCGCTATCGCTGTCGTTGTCGCTGCCGCCACTCGGTTAGCTCGGTTTCGCTGCTCTACTAAATTTTGCAGGCCGACGTCGTCGAGTAATCCCTCCAGAGATCTTGACCGACGATGAGACGCCTGTGTGACGTGCGTCGGTTCCGTGTTATCGACGTTCCCTGGATTAACGGACTTATCTCTAAGACCGTGGGGATATAAGTTTCTAGTCTCGGGCAGAGATACATCTGGCAGTGGATCAGTGGACTTTACCCGGCGTAGCGTGTCAGCTTCGTAGAAATTTCTCTTATCTACGAGAGCAGCCTTATTGTCGCCTAGTAGTTGACAGGTCGTCCGCCTCAATTCCGCAGCGATACGTCTAGCCTCGTCTATGTCGTCTACTTGAATTTGTCGCGGCATTTGCCGCGCAATCGGATTCACTATACGACCGATATCATTCCGCTTGTTCAAGCCGATCGCCGCGTCATCCCTCTGATTATTCAGTTGAGGCAATCGTGAGGTATGGCCGATCATCGGTTTGGTCAGCTCCATGTCCACGCTGTTGACACTTGCCTGGAGATCAGAATAGTAATAGGGTGCTCCCGATTGATCACTTTGAACACGCTGCTCGCCGGCATTTGGTAAATATGATTGCTGCAGAACAGAGTTTATAGTTTGCATCGACATTGGATTGGGATAATGACTCGAATCCTGGCTGGAAGTCGATCGATGGTTCGGCAGCACATGTCGCACACATGTGTCGTGACTGGCGGACCTTGAGTGATTCGGGAACCTTTGCTCGGAATACGCGTTCACGTTCTGCAGCATATTCGTCAGCGTGCTGCCGTGATTCACTGAGGACATGGATGCGCTAATAGGGGAGTGCATCGAAGATTGCGCGCTCGCGGGTCTCTGACAAGCCATGGATGTCGAGATGGACACCGCGGCCGATGCATTCGAGTAACTAGAATCCCTGCTGTGAGAGATTGGCAGTGCGCTAATGCTCTGAGACGTGCTCTGCATCCTGTGATCGCGCGGTGGCTCGCTGTCGGATCGAACCGCCGGCGAACCGCGAAGCGGTGAGAAGCTCGCGACGTTTTCGTAATGTGCGTCGCCGGTGAAGGACTGCGAGTGTTGATGAGTTGGCGGTAAATCGGATACTCTCATGGATGGCAAGCTGCTTGCCGAGCCAGTCTTGTTTTTGCCGGAATAATCGAACGGCCGATCGAGATTACTGGACATTAATTTCATCTTCCTCGATAAATCCTGACACGTGGTCTTCTGCAATTTATCGACCACCAGCATATTCTCGTTGAATCCGTAGATACTGTTGTAGCTCGGATCTTTCGCATAAAGATCCACGTTGAACGCATCTCTAGCTTGTAATTCTTCCAAGTATTGATCGAGGTCAATGCTCGCGCCGTCGAAGCGACTTCCCAACGATTCTAATTCGTCCAGACTATCTAGAACTTCACAAACGTCATCGCTGACTGGTCTTCTCTTCAACTGCCTGTGCCTTGCTTCTTCTTCTGGATTTCTGAGCTCGATCGAATCGCTTCCGGACGCACTTTCTAACGATATCCTGCTATCTCTAAAAGTGGAGCTGATGGTTGCATCAGAGAACCTTGACGGTGGCCTGTGCGTCTCTATCTGTCCTACTGGTTTATTCCAAGATTTTGGAGAATCGCGATTCAACGCATTATCTTTCATCGTAGTCACCTGTGGCGAGACCTTCTTTATTTCTAACGATTCCTGCATATCCAATGATTCTAAATCATCTAACGGTGGTGGAGAGGTCGGTATTGGTGGCGGGGATACCAGCTCACTGTCCGACGAGTCGTGTAATTCTGCCATCATGTTGCGACTAGCTCCCAGATAGTATGAAGCCGGTCGGAAGGTGTCGGACAAACTGAATCGCGGATGCCGTGGCGCGTCTATGGATTCTAGGTCCTTGGACGATTCATCATCGGCGTCAGAACTGTCGGATTTGAGTGCCGTCAAGATGTCGGGCAGATCGCCTCTGGAATGCGGCGAATTCTCACTGGCACTGCTCTTTTTCATCGAGGATGCTTTACTACCATCTTCGTCCTCCTTTTCGGACAACTGATTCACTTCCATATATACCGGCTCCATCTTGTTATCCCGCACGCAGACAAATTCGTAATGAGACGACGGGTCCAATGTAGAATAATCGCCTGAATCATGCTTTCTGCCGTCTTCGTTCGGTGCCAAAAGAGAACGAGTCATTCCATTCTGCGCCATCTCCACATACGAGCTTTCTTCATCGGCGAATAGACTTTCCATCATCTTAGGATGCGGTCTATCATCACTGTTAGGATCCAATATGGCCTTTCTAGGAGACATGGGAAGATAGTGATCTTCACTATTAATATCATCCTGCTTCGAAATGATATCGTTGTCAGTGGAGAATTGGTCGCTGTGTGTTAATAAAGATTCAGTCATACTTGTTCTTGTACAGCTAGGAATAACATTTAAATCAGTTGATGGCACGCATTGTTCTGTCAGACTGTCCTTTGAACTGTTCATTTTATTTTGCTTCAAAGATTCATCAGAATTCTGCATCTGTACGACATCTGTATACAGAGTGTCCAAAGTAAAATGTTGCGTAATATCTTCGTTCTTCTCAATAAATTTTTCTTTCTCATCATCTCTATCTCGTCGGTCCAAATTACTTCCAATATCATATCGTAACGTTTCATTATCACCGTAATCTTCGCGATGCTTCGATTCTTGCCGCTTCTCGGATTTCGATCGATTAGTCTGTTGTGATTTTCGTTCGAAATCCGCTAAAAGATCTTTGACTGATTTGTTACTGTCAGTTGAAGCTTGCTTAGCATGTCCTTCTTCTATGCTTTTGTGCTTGGAAGCATTCTCCGAAGCATTTGTATCACCTAAAGCGAAACTGCGTATGACAGACGAGGTTTTGTTTGCGCAGTCAAGCTTTGAAACATGAGCTTCAGTCGCCTGCAGTGGCGATACTTTCAACGGCTCCTGCATAGTCAATATTTCCTTGACCGGACTGGCGCCATCCATGTTCATCTCGAAAGACCTAATTCTACATTGGACCAGATTCATAGTCTCAAATTTCTCGCTCTCATCTTCCGTTTTCGATGGCACCGGCACTTTCTTAGGGTTAATGTATTGATAAGAAAACTCTTTTATAACTTTGCTCTCATCGATGCCAGGATCCCATTCATCATTATCGTCCTTGGAATCCCATTGTACGTTCTTTTGAACGTGCCAGGATTCGTTAGTTCGATAACCACACAAATTGTCGGATCTATTGCTCTCGGTCATACTTGTTTGTTGTCCGTCAAATTTTTGCTGAGCGAAACCGTAGGCGGTTGACGACTTCAAAATACCCAGCGGTTTCTTCGGAGTCTTGTGCCTCGCAGGGTCCTCAAAGGCGGTCTCGGGATCTGATCTTCTAGATAACGATTGTTTGTCTGCTGAGGACGATGCGTACGCATAATCGTTTCTCATCATCGGCGGAAAGCTAACCTCGTCGTAACCGGCATCCGGTGGTATACCACCCAGAGAGGAGAGCATGCTCCCCGGGTTCGCTTTACGACTGTTAAGGATTTGCGACTGCGAGGTCTGATTAACACTCGTGCGGCCGGTCCCGGGAATCGTGACGTCCTGGACGGCGGACGTCGCCGTCGCCGTCGC
>Ga0157363_1003535_pt1 | contig 14150 bp, 6 predicted proteins | sample AttsexASBM1_FD_111477 | JGI IMG/M metagenome (GOLD analysis project Ga0157363, IMG submission 111477) | Fungus gardens microbial communities from leaf cutter ant in Ribeirão Preto, State of São Paulo, Brazil - Atta sexdens ASBM1 | ecosystem: Host-associated > Fungi > Mycelium > Unclassified ...
CAAACTGCCGGATAAGCCAGTACCAGGGCTGATACTCTTTCAGATGTTGAAGGCTGTTCAGCCGCCGCGTTCCCCACTGCCTTCACTGCCACACTCTTCAGCCCAGACCCACCAGCCAGAGATGCAACGATAGCCTTTGCCGGCCAGCGCGGCCGGTTCCGTCTCGCCCGCTATCTACCCGCGAGCCCCGCCGCGTAAGCCGTCACCGCCCCCACCACCGCATGCGCCATCAGGTTCGGCTGCACATTCACCGAACCGTCCTCGTTCAGCGTCTGGTTATGAATATCCTCTGCCAGGCAGGGTACCGCCGCATCCATTACCGCCTGCGCCAGGCTGCCTCCCGCTACGAACGTCCTGGTCTTAACCCAACACGAAACCTCTCTGATGGTAATAAAGGTTGTATTATAATTTCATTATTATAGATAAATAATTTTGGTGACAATACCGTAACATCATAGACATTTTCAGCTATCAGATTGATATTCATCCTGAATATCAGGTATACCAGCATCATCCGCCATGACAAATACGTCTTTATTTTTTAATGCGCTTACGTTTAATACATCATAAAAATTGTCATAATCACTATGTTCCATCTCACTCCAAACTAATCCCCTGCGCTATCCAGCAATATTGTTAAAAAAACTGATAAGACCCTAACGCAAGAACCAGTAAAGATCTCGGCCATAAGGGCCGAGACCTTAGAATTATTTAATAGGATAATGGTAATGTTCTGGGATCTTATAATCATCAGGAAAATCTACAGTATCTGGAAGCAAGGTAAATCGATCTATATCCTCCTTTGTCTGTTCAAAAACGCTATATAGTCCTGATAAAAAGGTTGATATACGCAGTAAAGCTGCCTGCATTGCCAACTCATCGTTATTTTTTTTTGCATTAAAAAATAATTCAATTGTCAAGTTAAGGTTTTTTATATCCCTTTGAATACTCTCAACTATTGAATAATCTTCTGCCAAATAAAAATCATCTGTATCAAGCCCTTTTCCTGCCTTCTGTTTTAACAACTCCAGATAAGCATCTTTGAATTTATCTAGCATACTAATATCAATCATTTTGGTATCCTCCGCCCTTCAGCTCTGGCGGCCTTAGTTTTTGCATCATTAAAAGACCCATCAATATTCAGGACAGCTTTAACTTTTCCTTTGCTATCAAAAACCTCAATATGATCTTTGTGCAACCCATCGAGATAATATTTATCTCCTTTCGCAATATAATCTCCAACAGCCCCCTTCGCTTGATAGACGCTTTGCCCCTGAAAGATCTGGCTTGTTTTCTGAGCGCTTTCTTTCATTTGGCTACCAAAACCAGACTGTTTAAAAAATTCTCCCATATTCCCAACCGCGTCAGCATTAGGCGTATATTTGCCACCAGTCGCCTTGCTGATACCAGTAGCAGCACCCGCCGCATTTGCTATCGCCGCATGACCAAAAATGTTAACAAGTTCAGTCGTGGTTTCTTCTGAACCACCAAACATTTGCGCACGATAAATCAGCGTATTAATCGAACCATCAAAGTTTGATTGTGCCCCACGCAGATTAACCCATTCCTGTTTCTCTGCCGGAGTCAGCGAGTCCATGCCTTCATTTCGTGCTTTGGCTGCCAGTTCGTCACTTCTTGCGCTACTTTCAGCCTGCCATTGTTTCATTTCTTTCGCGACAGCAACACATTCAGCAGCCGTTGAACAGGTGTTTATCTGCGCCTGAACCTTGTCGTACTCTTTGGCATAGTGCTCACGAACACTAGCTTTACAACTGCTGTCACTGCCGCAGGCTGTTAACTCTTCACTGCGGCTTTTCTGCTGGGCAGGGCTGAGATGATTATATTCTACCGCATTCCTCCCCGCCTGCGCGGCCGCCACCGCGCCCGCCGTGCTGTCGCCCGCTACTCCGCCCGCGAGGCCCGCCGCCAGCGTCCCCAGCGCGCTTATGGTCTGGCGCTGCGTCTCCGTCAGGTCGCTGCGGTCAGTGCCCGGATACATCTGCTGTGCGATGTACTCGCCCATCGCCGCCCCCGACGCCCCCGACAGCGCGCTGTTCCCCGCCGCGTAAGCGGTCACCGCCCCCACCACCGCGTGCGCCATCAGGTTCGCCTGCACGTTCACCGAACCGTCCGCGTTCAGCGTCTGGTTATGAATAACCTCTGCCAGGTACGGTGCCGCCGCGCCCGTTACCGCCTGCGCCAGGCTGCCCCCCGCCAGGCCCTGCACCGCCGCCGTCGCCGCCTGAATACCCTGCTGAAGGGCGCTGCCCGTGCCGAAAGGCGCCGCGGCGGTTTTATAAGCCTGCTCCGCTATCTCCCCGGCGGCGGGGGTCAGGTTGCCCTTGCCGGCCAGCGCTGCCTTCGCGGCCTGAAGCGCGGCCGGATCCCTCTTCGCTCTCTCGCCCGCTATCTGCCCCTCCGTGCGCGCGATGTCCGCCGCCTGGTTGCCGATTTCCCCTATCAGCTGCGCCGTCTGCAGCCGGTTCTGCTCCCTCTCTTTATCGAATATCGGCGACAGCGTCTGGTTCGCGTGCGCGGCGTCGCGGCTAAGCCCGCTCACGTCCTGCGACTGCTTATCTCCGTCGCGGATAACCAGCGTGCCCCCGCTCACCGCCGCATTCGTCAGCGAGCTGCCGCTGCCGCTGTGGTTCGCCCCCGTCAGCAGCCCGTTCGCCATGTTCCCCGCAAACTGGCCGCCGATGCTGCCCCCGGTGCTCACGCCCGCGCTCTGATGCTCCACCTTATAGTCCGCCCGGTTTTCGATGTCGCGCCAGCCCAGCGTGCCCGTCTCCAGACGGTTTTTATCCGCCGTCGCCGTCGAGCCGATAACCGCGCCGTTCAGCTGCGTGTGCCCTCCAGCCGTCACGTCAAAGCCGCCTTTCCCCGCGAACAGGCCGGTCTGCTCCTCCACGCTCTGCCAGGTGCTGTGCATCTTATCCCGGCTCAGGTTCACGTTCGCCGAGCCGGTCATCGACCCGAAGGTGAAGCTGCCCCCGGCGCTGGCGCTCTGCTGCTTCGAGTCGTAGCGGTCGCTGTCCTGCTCGCTCGTCAGCGTCAGGTTGCGCGCCACGTCCGCCCTGATTTTTTCGCCGCTCACCTGCGCGCCCTGAAGCGTGGTGTCGTGCCCGCTTACCAGCGTCACCTCACGGCCCGCGCTCACCTGCGTTTCCGTGTGGGTGACGCCGCTGCCCTGCTCGCTGCCTTTTGCCTTATTTGCGCTGGCGGAGACGCTGATGCCCCAGCCGCCCTGACCCGCGCCGATGCCGATGCCCGCCGTGCCGCCGTGGCTCTCGTTTTTACCCTCCAGCGACGAGGTGTTCGCGGCCGACAGCAGGTTGAGGTCCCGGTTCGCCGACAGCAGCAGGTCTCTGCCCGCCTGCAGCTGGCTGCCCTGCACCGTCAGGTCACCACCGTGCCCTTTCACGCCGCTGCCGCGCGCCACCACGCTCAGATTATCGCCCGCCGTCAGGCTGCTGCCCTGTGCGGTGCGCTGCTCGCTGCGCTGTGTGGAAGTGGAAGACTGGCTACCGTAAGAGAGGCTGACGCCGATGGCGTTGTTGTTATCCGGGCTGTCGCCCTGCGCCTCTGCCAGCCGGCCGGCCTGCACCGCCTGCACGCCGCTGAGCGCCGCTTTGGTACCCTGCAGCGCCGCCAGCCGTCCGCTGTCGGCAGACTTCGCCTCCTGCACCGTCTGCGCCGCCGTGTTCAGCGCGCTGCCTGCCGTACCGGAAAGCGCCAGCGTCAGACCCGAGGTTTTCTGCTCCACCCGGTGCGTCTGGCTGCTCTGGTTTTCCGCTGCGGTGATGCTCACCTCGCGGCCGTCCAGCGTCAGGTTTTTGCCCGCGATAAGATCGGAGCCGTTGATATCCAGCCGGTTGCCCGCCGTCAGCGACACGCTGCCGTTCACGCTGCCCACGGTGCTGCTCTGGCTGGTCGTCTCCTGCGCGGTGTCGGTGGTTTTCAGGCTCTGTTTGCCGTAACTGAAGCCGATACCGCCGGTGCCGGAAAACCCGCTCTTTTTCTCCTGCGCCAGATGCTGTTCACTGTTGCGTTCAGTCGCTCCGGTAACGCTGAGATCGTGGCCCGCCTGCAGAGAGAGATCGCCGGTACTCGCTATCTGGCTGCCCTGTACGCGCAGATCGTTGCCCGCCGCCACGGAAATAGTGTCGCCATTCAGCGAACTCCCCTGCGCCGTCTGACGCGAAATCTGGTCGCGTGTGGTTGTCGTGCTCTTCGACAGCCAGCCGCTGCTGCCCGTCGTCTTTTGCCGCTCGTCCAGATCCCGCGTGTTCTCGCCGTTTGTCAGTGTGACGTCATGTCCGGCGGTCAGCGCCAGCGCAACATCTGCCGACAGGGTGGCCGCGCGGGCATGGAGATCATTGCCTGCCAGCAGCGAGAGATCGCCCTTGCTGACGACTTCGCTGCCGATCTCCTGCGTATTGCCCTGCTTCAGGCTGTTATCGCTATCCCAGACAAGCGTGTCCCGATTCGCCGTACTGACAGTATTGAGCGTCAGATCGCGTCCGGCCTTAATCACCGTCTGGCTATTTTCGCCGCTGTTAACCACCTGCGCCGCCGTGAGAGTGATATCACGTCCGGCCTGCAGTATCAGCCGGCCGTCGTCGCCCTGCACGTACATGCCTGCCACGCTATCCACCGTGGTCCGGTCGAACTGGTTTTCACCGTTCCGGCTGCTCACGCTGCGGGTTGTGCTGACGGTATTGATATCCCGTCCGGCGCGGGCGAGCAGCGAGTCGGTTGCCCCGATCACGCCGCCGATGTTATTGATATCTGCGCGGGCGAGAAGATCGACACTGGCGCCTTTGATCGTCCCCGCCATGTTGGTGATATTACCGGCGCTCAGCTTCACCACTTCGCGCCCGGCCAGCGTACCGCTGTTAAACAGGCCACCGCCCAGGTTCAGGTTGAGGTTGCGGCCCGCAATCAGCGCACCGCTGCCATCGACATCGCCTGGCTGAATGCGCGCATACACCTGCGGTACCAGCACCGTCTGGCTGGAGCCATCCGGCAGTCTGACCTGCGCATTAACCAGCCAGACAATATCTTTTGTCAGCAGCCCCATCTGCTCAGGCGTCAGCGCCACGCCTGGCGTCAGGTGATAGCGCTGACTAAAGGCGATAGCGTTGTTCATCAGCGCTTTGTACTGATCTTCGTCGTTGGTAAAGCCGCCCAGGTAGCGCTGCCCTGTCAGGTTCATGACCTGTTCCCGGATCAGCCGCTGCTCGTAATAGCCGTCACCCAGGCGCTTCAGTACGTTATCGCTGTTCTGCGTCAGGGCGTCCTGCATATAGTCGCTGCTCAGCCACTGCTTCTCCTGAGTAAAGCGCGGATCGGTCTCTACCAGATATTTCCCGCCGGGAGAGGGATTGGTTCTGAACAGGCTGTTGTCCGGCAGGCGCGTATCGGGCCCGACGATGCGGATCACGCTTGCGTTCTCCCCCTGGCTGCCGGGCACATCAAAATGCTGGCCGGGTTTAAGCAGCGCGGCAATGTCAGGCATGCTGCCTGTGATATGGGCATTCACGCCGCCCGCACGCCCCGTCGTGGCGTCGGTTCCCTCTGTGCTCTGTGGGACGAGCGAAAGGGGGTTGCCGCTCAGTTCACCGTGATCGACCAGCTCTCCTGGCTTCAGGGCAATGGTCTCAATCACGTCCGGCGGCGTGTAATCCGATGTGCTGTCGCCCTGCTCGTCGCCACCTTTATGACGGATGCGCTTGTAGTGAGTCACCTTACCGACGTCAGTCGTGATTCGCTGGCCCGCCACCTCGACGTTATTGAGATCGCGCGCGTTTATTGTCAGCGTATTGCCCGCGATAATCTGACTCTTATCATTCAGCAACCGGCCAGCGTTTATCGTCAAATCACCGCCCGCGATAATCTTCGCCGGATCGCTTTCGGCGATCTGCGTCTCCTGCACCGTACGCGTGTAGTCATACTGGTAGAAGTTATCGTTATTGCTGCCGGTATTGCCTGGCGTGTTGAGATTAAGCAGTGAGTCGGCCGAGTTGCGGTCAACAAAGACGCCCGGCTCGCTGGCTTTCCAGCGGACGGTATCGCCCGAGTGCTGATACCCGGTAATCGCCTCCGAAGACACGGTTACCAGCCCGGTGCTGAAACGATCGTTGACGTTATTGATTTCACCGGCAGCCATCTGCATGTTGCCCGCTGACTCGATGGTGGAGCTGTGATTATTGAGGGTGCCCGCTCTGCCGGTTGCCAGGCCGTCAGCATTCAGCTCACCGCCCAGCGCCATATCGCCGGCACTGTAGATCAGGCCGTGGTCACGATTGTTCAGCGTCTGCACGCCGATATCCACCCGCTCACGTCCCGCCAGCGTGGCGGCAGTGCCGTTTTCCGCCAGGTTGTTGAAAATATTAGCCTGTACGCCAACGCTGTCGCCATAGATCCGGCCACTGCCGGTATTGGTCAGCACCGACGCCTTCAGCAGCGTCTGTTTGCCGTCGATCAGCCCATAGTTGGTCAGCTGTCCGCTAAGCGTCAGCCAGTTCTGTCCGGCATTGATTTCGCCGGTGGCAGCGTTCAGCAGGTGGGGGGCGCGCAGATCGAGCTTGCCGCCCGCCAGCAGTTTACCGCTGTTGTCAACATCGCCTGCGGTTGTGAAGTTGAAATTGCCGTTGGCAATCATCTCGCCACGGTTGTTCAGGCTCTGCTGGCTGACCAGCGTGATGTCACCCAGGGAGAGGATCTGTCCGTCACCCGCCAGGCGATCGGCACGGATCGTTAGCGATCGGCCCGCTTTAAGGACGCCCTCCCGATTTTCCAGCGTCAGACTATTGCTCTGAGGCTGCGCCACTCTGAAGCTGCGCAGGCGACTCTCCGGCGTCAGGTCATTGCTCTGCAGCAGCAGATCTTCTCCGGCCGAAATCGCACCCTGCCGGTTATCGACCGAGCCACGGCTGCTGATGGTCAGTTGCCGATCGGCCAGTAACATGCCGCACTGATTAAACACATCGTCGCTGTTGATCCGCAGGCTGGCCGCTTCAATACCCTGCTGATCACCCTGAGTATCCTGATTGTTCAGCTGCAATGCGTTCAGCACGGCGTTCGCGCCACTGCGAATCAGGCCGCCCGCATTGTCTATCATGCTCTGCGCACTCACCAGCAGATCGCCAATGCTCTGGATCTCTCCACCACGGTTATCCAGACGAGCCATTTCCAGCGAAGCCGCCTGCTCGCTGACGATGCGCCCGCCGCTGCGGTTATCCACTTCACCACTCTGCAGCGTAAGATCGCCTTTCGCGCCCACGGTTCCGGCCTGATTGTCGATCGCGCCGCTGTGCAGATGAAGATCGCTAAGGCTGTAGAGGGTGCCGCTCTGGTTATCGATCGCCTCGCCGTGGCTGTCGATAAGCACGCTACCGCCCTGCAGCAGACCTGCCCGGTTGTTGAACGCGGAGTGCGTGTCGAGGCTGAGCTGCTCCTGTGCCACCAGCGTGCCAGCGACATTATTCAGGCCGCCAGCCGCCAGTTGCAACGCGTTTCCGCTCAGCATCAGACCCTGCGTATTGTTTATCTGTCCGGCGCGGATAAGCATGTCGCCCTGGCTGATCACGCCGCCTTTTTCGCCGCTGTTCTGATTAAGCAGCGTCTCTGCGCCGATATCAAGCTGCGCACCGCTCTGGATAAGGCCGCCGTCACGATTATCGAGCGTATCGCCGCGCAGCGTCAGCGCCTGCTGCGCCGCCAGCTGGCCGTTACGGTTATCCAGTAAGCGGGCATCCACATGCCCGGTGTCGCTACTGACTATCCTGCCCTGACCGTTCTGCAGCGCATCCGCCGTGACGCGCAGCGTCTTACCCGCCCTCACAACGCCCTGCTGATTAGCCAGCTGTGCGCCTCGCAGACTGAGATCGCCTTCACTCGCGATAAAGCCCTGCCGGTTCGCCAGGCTGTCCGCGTTGATATCGATCTGCCGGGCCGAGGTGGTGCCGCTATCAAGATCGACATCGCCACCGCGCAGGGTGAGCTGACCATTTGAGCGCAGCGATCCCTTACTGCCGCGCAGATTACCGGTGGTGATCGACAGTGTGCCGCGGCCTGTATGGGTGATGTCACCCGACTGGTTATCGATCGCAGCCGCATTGAGCGTCAGGTTGTCACTGTTAGTCGCGATACGGCCGCCCTGATTATTCAGGCTGCCCGCGAAACTAAGCGTGAGATCGTCACGCCCGGTTTGCAGGATCTGACCCTGCTGGCTGGAGAGATCGCGCGCCTGCAGGTTGAGCTTGCTGGCTGTCAGCGTGGCGCCATCGTTGTTCAGCATTTTTCCGGTGCGCGCGGTGAGCTGCTGCTGCGCGGTCAGGGTGCCGCTGCGCGTCGCGATATCGCCCTCGCGGGCGTCGAGCGTCAGGTTTTTACCCTCAGTACGGCTGCCGCTGAGGTCAATAGTCTGCCCGCGTGCGCTCAGGCTGCCGCCGGCCAGGTTTTTCCCCTGCGCGCGAAGCTGGCCCGTTGTCGTCAGGGTCAGATTGCCCGATTCACCAGGCCTGCCGTCATCCTGCACACCTGCCGCGAGAACGCCTGAAGCCGTGCTGTTGAGGCTGCCAGCCTGCAGCGTAACGTCATTGCGTGCCACAACAGAGCCGCGGTTCTGCACATCTGCCGCACTGGTTACCGACGCTTTTCCGCCAGAAAAGATCGTACCGCTGTTGCTGACCCCTTGCCGCGCGGCAAGCTGCAGATCGCTACGGCTCTGAATAGCGCCGCGGTTCTCAATGCGGCCATCAGCGGTGATAACCACCGAACCCGCCTGCGCGCCAATATTGCCCGCATTGCGAACGCCGACGCCCCTCTCCGTGCCGACCAGACGGATTTTTCCGGCATACATGCCGCCCAGGCTGGAGACATCAAGCGCCATCCGGGGTTCTGTAGCGGGCTCGTCGCTCTGCTTCGTGACCTGCTGGTGTGCGGCATCCACCTTGTTTCGTCCGGTGGTGACGCGAAGATCCCTGGCCCAGACGCTGGCATTGACCTTCACCGATCGGGCAATAATGTCGGTATAGTCCTGGCGTGAGCTGTCCATCCCCGCCCCTTCGACCACCACTTCACCGCGTTCAACGTTAAAGCCCGTCAGGTTGCCATTGTTGAGCTGCGCCTGTCCGGTGGTCAGGGTGCCGCGACTGGCATTGATAAATCCGCAGCCGTTGCAGGTGATCCCGGACGGGTTGGCGATAACGACCTGGGCTTTCTGACCCGCGACTTCAACAAAGCCGTTGAGGCGGCTGGGATTGCGTGAGTTAACCTCATTCAGGATCACTTTGGCTTCGCCCCGGGCCAGCCAGGGATTGCCGCTTACCATACCGCCGAGTCCGGTCTGAACGTTTTTGTGGGAGTTGTTGAGGATCGCTCCCCGCTTTCCGACATCAAACTGACTATACGTATTGCGGGAAACACCGCCTGCGGAGGGCGTCTGGATATTGATCTGCGGCGTACCGCTGGCGCTGTTTATTATCGTGGGCCGCTGGCCGCCAGGCGCCTGTGCATCTGCCACAATGGCGGCGCTGGCAGGCTGTATCACGCCCATCGCCAGCCAGAGACTAAAACATAATGCGCCGACTCGGCCAGTGAGGCTGCTAAGCGTGTGGCTGAGACCTGACGCGCGTGCGCTGCCGGCCCGGCCTGATTTAGCAATATCCGGCACCACCATCAGCATGCCGCGGACTGTGTTAAAAATCACGCGGTAGCGATTTTTGTTCATCTAATATCCTTATCAGATTTGCGGTAACGCGGCGGCGAGCGGATGCTGCTGGCGCCACGTTTTTGCCGCTTTATGGGTCACGCGGCTGCCATGAAAGCTGAATACGCGCCTGCCGCGCTGCTCACCGCGGTGATCTAATGCCCGCCAGCAGGCATGAGGAAAGAGATCGCGCCGGATCAGGCGACTCATCGCTACGGTATGGCCAAATGGCGCGATCCAGTCGCAGCACCACATGCGTGTGCCACTGTTCCACGCGTCAGGCGGAAAATGGATAGCGGGCCGTGTAAGATAAAGCGCTTCGGCTTCTTCGTTCAGCCAGGCCCAGCTGAAGAAAAAAACCGGCGTACCGGCTTCAGCCACCAGCACATATTGTCGCTGTTTGATGATCGGCAGCAGCAGCGTCGGCAGGGCGTGCAGCGGCGCATCACGATGCAGCGGCGAGTGCATCCAGAGCCACACCGCCGATCCCAGTATTTCCGCTTCACTCTCTTCACCGCCCAGAATCAGAGGTGATTTAACCTCATACTTGCCTGCGCGCATTCTCAGTAGCTCCAGTTGAGGTTGAAGCCGAGCGTGACGCTGCTGGTGCGTAAACCGTCAGGCTTCGACAGCGGCGTCCCGATAAACAGGTCATAACCGGTATTCCAGGCCTGACCGCGCAGCCCCGCCACCCCGCCCGCCAGATGCTGGCCGGTCAGCAGCTCACTGCCCGCGCCGCCCACCTCGCCATAGTCCGCGCCCAGGTAGAACTCCTGTGCAGGCAGCGGCGTACTCCAGGCGATGTCATTGCGGACGAACCAGCCGCGGCTCGCGTTCAGCGTGCGTTCGCCGTCGAAACCGCGCACAGTCCAGCGGTTACCTATCGAAAACTGCTCCTGCGGCGTGAGCGGCGTATTACTCATCTGACGCAGGTATTGCGCACCGTAGCGAAAATGCTGGCTGCCGATGCTGAACGGCAGGCTGAACTGCGCACTGAGCTGAACGATTTTGCTCAGCGCCGTCGCCTCGCCGAAATACTCCTCGGGTGCGGGCTGGGCACCGAACCAGCGCGTGCCGCGCTGATAGCTGATGCCCGCATCCAGCGTCGCCTGGCGGATATAGTGGCGGTGTTGCAGACCGATACGCCACGCCGCCGTCTGGCGATGCTGCACCTGAACTTCGGTGTCGTTGATATAGTTGCGGGTTTCGCGCGTCAGGACGTCATAGGTCAGCGAGGTTTTTTGCGAGCCGCTGCGATGCAGTACCCGGCTAAGCTGTAAATCGAGGCTCTGACTTTTTCCGCTATAGCGGTAGTCCTGATGGGTTCCGGCGACCGTCTGGTGATAGTCATAGTCGCTGGCCGTTGCGGAGAACATCCAGTATCCAAACGGCACCGAGTAGTGGCCGATGACGTTTTTGCTGCCTTTACCGCCTTTGCCCTGCAGATCGTGCGTGGCCGACAGATAAAAAAGATCGCTCAGCGCAAAAGGGTTATCGAGCGACAGCGTGACGCCACCCAGATAGCGTCCGGTGCTGCGCGTACCGGAATCATCCAGCGAGAGACCGAGGCGCCACATCTTTTTCTGCTGCCAGCGTACCTCTATATCGCTCTCGCCCGGCTGTTCACCGGGCACGACCGACATATCGGCTACCACGGTCGGCAGCCGTTGCAGGTTTTCCAGCCCCTGTTCGATATCACGCAAATCCAGCAGATTACCGTCGCGGGCAGGAAATGCGCTGTAGAGCCACAGATAACGATCGCTACCCGGCGTCAGTCTGGCCTCCCGCACGTAACCGGGCAGGATCACCAGCCGTAGCGTGCCGCTGTTAAGGTCCTGCGAAGGTGCCAGCACCCGCGTAGTAACATAGCCATGATCAACCAGCCGGTTTTGCAGCGTACTCATCAGCAGATTAATGCCGCGCCCGCCCAGGCACTTTCCCTGCGCCTGGCTGGCAATAGCGTTAAGCGGCAGCCAGTGCGGCAGCGCCTGCTGCCCTTCAAGCACGATACGCGTGAGAGGAAAGCAGGGTTTTTCTGCAGGAAAAGAGAGGCGGCCAAAACCAGAAGCGGGCGGTGAAAGTCGCACATCAGGCGCTTTCGGCTCTATCTGCTGCTCCAGCGCCCGCTGGCGCTGTTGCTGCTGCCGGACCTGTTCACCTGCATCAGGCAAGGGCTCCGCAGTGGCCTCGCTGGTTATAAAAGCAGCAACCAGAAAAGAGAAACAGAGCGTAATTGATGTATCAGATGAAACCATCAGACAATCCTTGTCACGTAAACTAAACGCAAATCTTATTAATTAATATAAAAATTGCCGCATATTATTCACGAAAATGACCTGATAACAACGTCAGTATGGTTTTTTTTAAGCCAGATAATTTAGACTGATTAATCATTCTGCTAATTTTTCCGGGATGTATGTTATGCAGCAGCGAGAGTAGAGAGAGGCAAAAAAAAGGGCCATTATTTACTGAAAGGCCGGACTGCTGGCAAAAGCGCATCCGTCTGCTGACTCAGGATAGGGGCGGAAAACCGAAAAAATCATGACCAGAGTCCGTTGCCCTGCAGGGTTCAATGCTTCTCCCCTGTCGGAATCAGAGCCAGAATTAAATCAAATTTTACAATATACTAACCCTCTGTAATTATTTACACTTGTCCTTATGGTTTGTAATGCCAAACTAAATAAGGATATCTATGCCCCTGACAGGACGTTCGGGCTCATTCGCCGTTGCGGATTCGCTCAATCACTATCTGCTCGCCTTTGAAAGCTGCGAGATCGTTGCAGACGTTAAATCTTTCGAAGGGCGAGAGTCCCTTAGCCAGCCCTATCGATTTATCATCCGCTTTACTTCATCCGTTCAGGATATACCACCTGAGAAAGTGATGATGCAGCCGGCAGTTTTTATGATGCGGGCCTGTTCCACGGCGTGCTCCCTCTTTCGGCCTGCTAAGGATCGCTGGCACACATTACGCAAAATTTATGGGGTTATCACCCGCCTTTCCCATATATCAACCAGCGTTGACGAATCAACGTATGAAGTCACACTCGAACATCCTCTGGCGCTGATGTCCAGCACGCACCGGTACGCTATCTATCAGCGGACGTCTGTTCCCGAGCTCGTCAATTCTGTCCTGAAGTCGCACGGCTTTAGGGATTATGAGATTGACATGAGCCTGCTGCAGTGGCGTTACCCCAGACGGGAGATGATCGTTCAGTGGGGAGAGAGTGACCTGAATTTTATCCGGCGTCTGCTTTCTGAAGTCGGGATCTGGTTCCGCTTCTGCAAACATGAAACCGCTGAAGAGATCACCGTCATCGTATTTGCCGATCAGCAGGCAGGCTACCTATCTGGCGCGAAAATTCAGTCGCTGCCCGGAGCAGGGTTAACAGGCGATACCCTGACAATATGGCAGATGCGCTGCCACTCAGCGGTGGTGCCTGCATCGGTACGTACGCGCAATTACGACTACCGGCAAAGCCGGCTTATTCCGCCGGAACATGAGGCGGACATGAGCGGTGAAGCTCCCTACACCACAGGCAGCGATTATCACTACGCTGATATTCAGCATAGCACGGGCGATCGGTGGAGCAGCATTCAGGGCGGAGATGCTGAAACAGCCTGGCACTATGCCCGCATCCGCCATGAGCGCCATCTGTCCGGCCGGACGTGTCTGGAAGCCATCACTGACGATCCCGCACTGCAGCCGGGCATGGTGGCTGAAATCGACGGCGAGCAGCCTGAAGCATTTATGTCCGGCTTTCTTATCGTTGAGAGCGTCTGCCGCGCAAGCCGGGCAACAGGCTATCAGACGGCACTCAACGGTATTCCCTGTAGTGAGCGCGCCGCTTTCCGGCCGGAGCGCCTGCCAAGACCGGTTATCTCAGGAACGATTCCCGCCCGCGTCTCCGGCAGCGTTATGAACGATAGCCTTGCCCGTCCCGATAGTCAGGGGCGCTATCGGGTGAAATTCAGTTTTGATCTCGCCAGCTGGGAGAAAGGCAGGGAAAGCATGCCTGTCCGTCTGGCCCGCATCTACGCAGGCGATAAGTATGGCGTGCATTTTCCGCTGCTGGACAACACGGAGGTGGCAATCGCATTTGAAAGTGGCGATCCCGAGCGGCCTTACATTGCCCATGTATTGCATGACGCGCTAAATCCGGACGTCGTTAACGATAGTAACAGCACGCGCAATGTTATCCGGACAAAGGGGAAGAACAAAATCCGGCTGGAAGATGCGGCAGGCAATGAGCACATCAAGCTATCAACCGAGTTCGGCAAAACGCAGCTTAACCTCGGTCATATGGTCGATACCGGTCGCAAAGCACGCGGTAAAGGCGCAGAGTTGCGCACCGATCATCACGCCACCGTGCGTGCCGCAAAGGGGATCTACCTGACGACCGCCGCGCAGACCGGTGCACGCGGAACGCTGCTG
>Ga0157363_1003536_pt1 | contig 14147 bp, 12 predicted proteins | sample AttsexASBM1_FD_111477 | JGI IMG/M metagenome (GOLD analysis project Ga0157363, IMG submission 111477) | Fungus gardens microbial communities from leaf cutter ant in Ribeirão Preto, State of São Paulo, Brazil - Atta sexdens ASBM1 | ecosystem: Host-associated > Fungi > Mycelium > Unclassified ...
CCTCATGGTGTACACATGGTGTGCACATGTACAGCGGAGATTAAAGGTATGACGTCAAGGCACATGTAGGAAGCATGGTGGCCTTATGGAAAACACATGTGGATGAGTAAGAGGACATGAGGATAGAGCATGGACTTTAGGGTCGGTAATATAATGTTGTAGCACGGACCAGGACAGAATGGTATATATAGTGGTAGATAGAGTAGGAGCTCCTTATTGAGTTCTCTTGTATCAACCCGGTATAAGGTTTAGTCTCTGAACCAACTCTAAGGTTTTGAGTCTACAACACTGTCCCCATTGAACCATCCTGGATCTAGGACCATACTCTTTGGCATAACAGCCTGTCTGTTATCATTTGTTGTTGCTGGTGCTGGTGCTGGTGCTGCAGACATTTCTTTGTCTGATCATTCATATGTTTCTTCTGAGGCTTTGTTTGTGATCTGTAAGGATCCAAGTCTTTCTGACAGCACCTCAATATCATCTGTTCATCTTGAACTCATCTTGGTTCTTCTTGTGGTCTATACCACACATGTTTTGTTTATTGTCTGGTAGTAACTTTGCCTAATTCATCCATGGACTAACCACTATGTACCTCTCCTTTTGCAAGGTGAGCTCAATGATGCTTTATCAAATGTTACAACCTTAGCTTAGAGCTCAGGTTGCACTTAGGCAAAGACTTGAGGAAGTAAAGAGATGTTATACAAGTGGTAAAGCGTAAGGATACAGGAATGTATCTATGCTATATATACATACAAGAAATGAGGCAGTAGTCCATTGTACATAAGGCAAATGAGTCATAGAACATGAGGATGAAGTAAGGGTATAACACCTACTATATGAGGTGCTAACTGAGACCATTGCAGCACAGCCGATCCTGTCATCATTACCCTAGACCCTAGTCCATGTTGCATCCATGAGGCAACAATTGTAACAGTATCTAGCCTGACTTCATTGTGTGGTTATAATCTAGGAAGAGAAGGTTTGGATGTTAACTGAGGATGAATGTGGTATGTAGTCTAAGTTGATTATCAGACTAAGGAACTACACTTGTTCTTAAATACGGGAAGAATTGTTCTGATAATAAGAGGCTGCAATATACTCTAGGTTTGTTGGGCACTGAGAGAGTCATTGTCCAGAACTCCATAGGATTTGTCATGGAATGGAGAGGGTTTTGTCCATGGAGTGATCAGTGATTGGAATGTAGACTTGATCTGCACTGAAAGAGGACATTCAGGTCAGATGTTGGTCGTTATCTAGGATAGATGGCGGATGGTGACAGTTATGTGACATCTGGAAAGTAATTTAACAAAGAGAGCATTAAAGGCATGCCAAGTGTAAGTCACTTTCATCTGCTTCACCCTGATGCACCAAGGATGCCCACTGCTCGAATACTGGGGAAGTCATTCAGTGGTGTCATGAAGACACGACCTTGGGAGGGTATTCTTATTTTCTTCGCAATAATTATATAATCCGCAGATTAGGTAACAGTGTTTTAGGACTCTTACAATGTTTCTCAGCTCTCTATTTCTCTTCTCTCCAAAATTTAGACCTACAGTAGTAGTAGGATAACACACATATGGTTTTACTATAAGCAGATTTATCCAAACAACGGGATAGTTTTATTTAAATAATGTTTGTGTAGTACATTATAAACATTGATTGATTTCACTAAATACTCTCGTCATAGACTACTGTGCAAGATGGATCATCAACATATAGTTCGAGTTTCTCTCGGTATTCGTATAGGCATTGCGGTCCTTACACGAACCGTCTTCCAGCCGGACGAGTACTTTCAATCACTTGAACCTGCATTTCACCTGGTATTTGGTTATGGACACCTGACTTGGGAGTGGCTCTCGGGGAATCCGATCCGGAGCATCATTTACCCAGCTTTAAATGTTCCATTCTATTGGTTATTGAAAGCTACTGGCCTGGCATACACTGGTTGGTTAGGTGATTGGCTTTTGGTGGGCGCGTCAATGTCTGTATCTCTCCCATTCCGACCAGAAAGATCCAGATACTGCTTCCCAAAGTTTTGCATGGTGCATTTGGAGCAACTACAGACATATGGTTATGTGATTTGGCGCGGGTGACCTTAGGAAGCGACTATGTTTCAACTGTGGTGTGTCGCAGGATTCTGGGTTCTGCTTGGAACCATCTGATCCGTAAAACAGTTCTTCTTATCATTGTCATCCTTCTTCCACGTTTTGGCTCTTTCAAGGTCGCTATCTAACTCGCTTGAAACATCCCTGTCTACCATGGCATTCGCGTACTATCCCTGGGATGTAGGTTCGATAACAAGCCCTAGAGTGCTTTACAACAGGTGCGAGCCAAGTGCTCAGCTCAACGGTGACTCAAATAAATCAGACAGCGGCTCCGGAAGACCCTGGTGTTCAGTGCATTGGCGTGCATGATTCGGCCAACCAACGCCGCAATATGGGTGTTCTTATACCTTCTTCTATTTCTGTCACTTCGTAAACACCCCCGCATCGTTGCGAGCGTCATCTCAGAAGTTGTTCTCACAGCGTATGTTTTTTTATATTCGTCTAAGTTGTAACGACGCCGACACAGACCTCAGTCTCGCGGCTTTTGCAACCCTCTGCATAACTGATTCACTCTACTACGGTCGACCTATATTTACTCCCTACAACTTTTTGAAGACAAATTTGTCGTCTGTATCCCTATTTTATGGCACAGACTCCTGGCATTATTATCTCACTCAAGCCCTTCCGATCCTCTGTACGACAGCACTACCATTCACTCTGCATGGCATTTACATCACTGTCACGAAAGAGCGAAAACAGGCAGATGCAGCGTTGACGAACATGCTCTACGTGATAGCATGGTCAATCGTAATTTATTCCCTTGCAGGACACAAGGAATGGCGATTCATCCATCCATTACTTCCCCTTCTTCACATTTTTGCTGCAAAATCTCTTATTGCTCTTTCTTTGATGTCGAAGACAAGAACAGCGAGAGTTGATACAAAGCAAAATGCCTCTACAAGACTTTTCCCGCCGCTCCGACATTCATATGTCGTTCTTATACTTTTGACACTCCCAATCTCTGTCTACGCCGTCTTCTTCTATTGCAGTGCCCCTATAAGCGTCCTATCATATCTTCGTACACTCCCAATAAATACAACCACGAATGGCCTGCAACAGCCACAAAGTGTTGGATTCCTGATGCCCTGTCATTCAACACCTGGCCAAGCATATCTCCACAGGCCAACTTGGGAAGTATGGTCTCTGGGATGTGAGCCTCCATTGCAGTGCGCATCCTTCCTGTTTTTCTTTTTCCACCTCTTGCTCACCTGCTTTACGTTAGAGGACAGAATCTTTTGACATATCGTGACCAGACAGTCCTTTTTTTCAACGACCCAATCGACTACATCACTGCTACATTCCCTAGGACTGTGGACCCCGAATTTCCTCGTTCATCATATCCAATGTCATTACCTGGCACTTATTCACAGGTTGATACTGAGACGCTCTATCCATGGAAGCATGAATGGCCATGTCATCTTGTGTTTTTCAGTGCTTTGCTTCGAAGGCAGGGTGTACAAGAAATTTGGGAAGAAAAAGGCTACGTTAAGGTTTGGGCTGGTGGTAGCGAGTGGGAAGGCGAAGGTGAGAGGAAAGGCAGTGTACAAGTATGGAGCTGGCAGGATCGTTAGAATGTAATAATTCTATGGGCAGCTATACTACAGTGTGGATTGTCAGAAAGAAAATACCGTCTAAAATATGAATATGTTTGGAGGACGTGGGCCTCAGGAATCTAGAGATGGGAATCCAAGAAATCGAATGGATAACGTAGTAGAGATCGAGTTAGAGCCTCGATAAGTCACGGCCCCAAATTCCACTGAGGATAATTCATTAATGGCGCCTTAGGGTAGCAGCAGACCGAAAACGACCTACCGGATGATCCAATCAATCATCAATAAAGCCCTCGTTCTCGCACTGACTTGTTCATTCCAGTACACACCCCGCCATGCATACATCGCTCCCAATCCACCCACCAAGGAGAAATTTCCGAAGTCAAACACAGCAGAGTTACCAATGTACGCCAAACTGCCCAAATGAAAGTACTTGAATGGCTTCGATACGATCTCATCTCTGTCCGCTCGAGTGACCTCAGCCGCATCAAATTCACCACGATGTCGGGCGATCCGAGTAAAAAGAGAACCAAGGTACTTCCCTTGTTGAGAGGCTACCTGGGCCGTCTGGAAGGCGCACATTTAGCATATGGGGACGATGTTCTGGAGATAGGCGACATTTTACGCACGGCAGGAAGAGCGGTGATTTTGTTACTTAGTTCCTTGAGCAGCTGCATGAGCTCATTCAAGTGAAGACTATCGTCCGCATCGCGATCATACATCTGGAAAAGCTCTCGGACCTAGGATAGGAATGAAATAATAGACAGGTGGTGCAACTCAGCCACTGACCTGCGTCAGATGGTTCTCAGCCATTGGGATCTTTTTCTTGATTCTATAGACTGGAAGGGTCTGAGCATAGTGCAAATGTACTCGGATAATGAAATTGTTACCCATGTCCTCAAATTCACCGAAATCAATTCTGCCATCTTTGTTTTTGTCCGATCCCTCAACGAGTTCCGTAAAGTAATCAATCGCTGATGTCTCGATCTTAACCAATAAAGCCAACAGTTCCGGAGCGAGTGAGTTTCAACGCACAGTAGCACAATCACCAATGGCATAGACAGTTCCTTTCGGTGCACCTTTGACTCGCAGATAAGCATCAGTCTCTACAGCCTTCCGATGAGCCTGATTTGGAAGTAAAGAACACAGGCGTTGCGTAAAAGGATTCATAGAAATCCCAGTGGACCAGAGAACAAAGTTAGTGGAAATAGTATGCTGCTCTGTTTCATCAGTGATCGGATTGCGACTTGTGTAGATGATCGAGTCCGGGGTTACTGCGCTAACACGAGCCGAGGTAAGAAGGTTGACTTTTTCGCGCTCAAATTTTCTCTAGGGATCAACACTGAGAAAGGGTCGATTGATGAGACTAGCGGACGAACCTCAGCGTATTTGGATATTTCCTCAGAATACTAGAACAAGACTTGAGGATCGATTGTGTTGTACAAAATGAAGACCTGCCGTGTTCAAAATATGTTCGCGTGATTGGATTAGGTGAATGGAAACCTCTTCACGACAAATCTTAGGGAACTTCGATGTGCGGGATTAGATATATACAGCATCCCAAACATTCTGACTAACGTAGTTGAAAATATCCTCTTGACAAAAATCGTGAATTTCCTATACGTTGGCATGAACATCAATACGTGAGCGAATAAAACTTAGAATTACTCAAACTTACTGCCGCGGTCTCAACACCGGTGGGACCACCACCACAAACTACAAAACTGAGTAGACGCTTGCGCTCTTCCGGAGTTGTTGTCGGCAAGCTAGCAAGCTCGAAATTATCTAGTCAAAGTTGAGTTGTGTGAAACCTGTATTGTGATCGCATTGTGATCATGACACACCCATGATGCGACGTCGAATCGCTTGAGCATCGGAGATGGTCTTGAGTTGAAAGCTATTCTCTAGACCGGGGACACCGAGTGTACTGGAGGTGGACCCAACGGCAACAACCAGTCTGTCATAGCTAGAGTCGAAGGCTATGAGTTCATCGCCCTCGAGATGCAATTGTCTACGTACGGAATGTAGATATGATCTCTTTTACCATCAGTCACAATTTCAACTTCGAGCAGACGCCCCTTCATGTCAATATCGATAGCCTTGCCCTGTACGTAATGACCGCGTAGCCGCGCTATGATCTTACGAATTGGCTCTATCAAAGAGCGCACTTGAACAGTACCGACGGCGGCAGCTACATATCCAAAGAGAGATGAAGAGTCAACCGTTGCATCAGTAAACAATGAGTACTTACATGGAAGGAGGGGTGTAAATGTGGTGAACGTATCCGACGATACCACAGTGACATGAAAATCTCCAGGACGCAGCTTTTGTAGGACACCCACAGCCTAACGCATAAAGGACAATTGGATGTGAGGCGTTAAGATAAATTATAACATACGCCCCATCCTCCTCCAACAATGACAAGTCTCGGTTTTTCCGCGAGGCGTTTGTTCTCTTCATCTTCTTCGTCGTCGACCTGCACACGGACAATTGGCAGGTTCCTGGGACCCCCGCGTTCCGGATGGAGCGCGAGAGGAGAGACCGGGACACGATCTACGTGTCTAACCTGATAAGTGAATGCATCATGGACCAGAATGACCGTTCCGAGGCCGACAACACCAAGGGCAGTGAAGGCACACAGTTTTCCGGTCCATTTTATCATATGGCTGATACTAGGAAAAAGCTTCCCTGTCGAAAGTTGACGGGAGGCATTCAAGCGAGGTTTGACAGTACGCAAACTACGAGTAAGGACGGTCATGGAGAGGATACGAAATATCAATAATTTTGCTAAGGTGTTTGGTCACGAGCGTCTCTGCAAGTTGTATCCATACTCTCCCAGCCGTCGGCCGAGCCTTTCTCCATGTCTTCTCAAAACTACCCGATTCCCCCAGTTCCATCGTCTCCTCCTTCCTCAGGTGGTGTTCGCCGCCATCATACCATAACTGCGACTTCGCGCTCAGCACGCAATGCGGCCAAGGAGAGCATCAGCGAGGAAACACCAGACCAGACCTCTATCTGGACTGACGATGACCCCGTGGACCAGGACTGGGCTGGTAACATTAGTGCTGTTGGAGAAAAGACTTCTCTGCATCGTCAAGCTTCCCTTCCCACTCGATACAATCGAGGTTCGTCTATCATCGATCTCGATCTTTATTGCCTTGTTAAACCCTTTGAGTAGCCTTCCATGGTTCCAAGTCGGGCACAATGACCCCAAAACTGTAAATTCTCTTGCTGAAATTGCAGGCCATGAAGGTGACGAGGAGCCCTGGAATGTTCTGTACGATGCCGATGAGGTGCCGTATTCCCCCCCCCTCTCTTCCCACCAGTATCAAGCAGCTAACTGTCATTCAGCCAGCTTCTCAGGAATCGGCTGGATCTCAATTGCAATCTCCTCACTTAGCTTCAACTTCGCCACCTCCAGGTGCCAATGTCCGAAGACACCAATCTCTTACCGCGGCGGCTGGCGCTACTCGCAAGCTTAACTCCGGTCTTAGGCGCTCCGGCACATTACAGGTACCGATGCCGAGCCACCATTCTCATACTCCTACAGAGACACAGCAACCAGAAGAAGAGTATCCTCTAGAGACCATAGAACAAGACGAATATTGTGATCAAAATCAAAATCATCCCACCAATTCTGTGGGCCACCAATCTCCCTGGGGAGCTAGTAGCAATAGCAACCAAAACAACGAATGGCGAGGTTTTTCTCAGGTTGCAGTTGATGATGTGGAACGGGCCTTATCTGCTTTCGAGATTGCTCGCACTCAAACTACAGTGCAATACTACAATCCTTATAGTGGCGCTGGCGCTGGAACTGGTCAGAGTTTACATCCACCACGTTTCAATCCGAAACATCCTCCCCCACTTCAACCTCCTGGAGCACCTCGGCTCCAGCAAAATACTGGGAATAATGAAGCCCAATTTATGTCTGAATTCGAAGGACGCACGACACCCCTTGCAACTGGCCCGCCACGTAATGGTTCGGCCAATACTTACTATCAAAACAGTAAACGTAGTGGACAAAGCGATGAACGTACCTGGGAGGGAAGAGAACGAGTCCTCAATGCTCGAGGTAGTAATCCCAACCTACATCATGGTTATCACAATAAGAATACCAGCTCTTCAAGTGCCGGGAGTGGCAATGGTAGCAATAGTAATGAGACCATTCCGGATGTACCTCCGATCCCTCCGCAATACATACAACAGCAACCGCAACGAGTGAACAACAATCAGAACAGCAATCAAACGGTCCTTGATGCTCAACAATTGTTAAATGCATCCATTGACGTTCCCACTCTTGTTGCCACCAAAGGCTACAACCCTCCCACATTTGACCACAAGCCAGCATTTGCTCGCTTCTTCGTCATCAAATCTTACACAGAAGATGACGTTCATAAGTCTCTCAAATATGAGATCTGGAGTTCAACGGACCCCGGAAATAAACGCTTGGACAAAGCATTCAAAGAAACTGCTGGCCGTGGTCCTATCTATCTGTTTTTCAGTGTCAATGCCAGGTGAGATATGCTCTTCTTCGGTTAACTCGGTTCTAAATAATTGCTGTAGCGGTCACTTCTGTGGTATGGCCGAGATGATTACACCTGTATGACTTATATCTGGCATGTGAGATTTCTGCTCACTGTCTTGATAGGTTGACTATACAAAGAGCAGTACAGTCTGGGCATCAGATAAATGGAAAGGTGTATTCAATGTCAAATGGATCTTTGTTCGTGATATTCCCAACGCAACACTGAGACATATCAGATTGAAGTACAACATTTTCTTCTACACAAACCTTAGTAACTGACCCTTTCCTGAAGTAATACACAAGAGCGCAAGCCCGTCACAAACTCTCGAGATACACAAGAGCTTCTACCAGATGCGGGTCAGGAGATGCTTCGAATCTTCCTTACACATCCATCAAGAACTTCGCTCTTACAAGACTATAGCTACTATGAGGTGCCTGACAGATCATGTCATTCACGATACCTGACGTTGACACCTAGTTCTTTAGCTTCAGTCACTTCAGAGGATGCAGGTGCAGCAAGGGGATTCCAATGCTAATTCTTCCCCTCGATCGGCAACCCAATCTGCCATCCACTCCCCACAAATGCAATCTTCTGTTATTCTCACTGCCCAACAGCAAAATGCGTTTGGCGTGCCTTATCAAATATCGACTACGATGATGCCTGGGGGACTAGGATATGGCAATCCCGTAGGACAGGATGGGTATAGTATCAACACTATGGGCAGCTATGGAACTGCAGCTGGTCAGGACTATGGACAAAGTGGACAGGGTTATGGCCATCAGAGTTATGGCCAAGGAGGAACAGGTTATGGCAGCCAGCAAGGATATGGAGGACAATTGAGTAGCCAGACTCAGGCTATGCATCAGAGCGTGATGCGCCATCCGAGTCCTGGACACTCTCGTCTGCAACTTTGATCTTGCATCACGGACAAGGGACAGTGAATGATAATTGTCCGTTGGGCATCTTGTACTTGTTAATGCAACTTCATACTATCTCGATCTCATTTGTTTGCTTACTTCTGCTCTTGTAATGGCCTCAATCCAGCGAACCGAAGAGGGAATCTCCCTTCACTATGCAACGCAATACATTGCTTTAATATTCTGTATGTAGAGGGATATCATGATTAAGCACATAGATCTAGAACAATAGGCGGTAGACATGAAGGGATATCAGCTTTAAGATAGGGTGAATGGGGAATATTTCCAGTATCTACGGACAAGAGTCAGTATTGTCTCAGTACTTTCTTCTCTCATGAAACACACCCAGAATATCTCCTCGCAAGCACGTAAGGGATGATGAGTTTGCGAAGAAGCCATGGCAAAGGGGGCCAGATGCCTTGGAATTCAGGGGGATTGTGGCTAGGTATGAATCAGCATTAGTATGGAGGCAGGATCAAAAGACGCACGTCATCATGTATGGGACAATGATGAACGGGTCCCCGTGGCTTTTAGCATATTTTTCGAGTTGAATGTTCAAATCCTTGAGCTCTGCTTCATTGAAACCAGCCTTCTTCAGTTCGTCAGCCTTGATATGTCCGACTTCGGCATCCAAGTGAGAAAACTAATTATAATCAACGACAATACCAAAAAAGACAGAGACGACACCGACCAGTGGTTCTTTCAACTGTTCGAGCAATTGCTTGATTTGGGAAGGCTCAAACTTAGTATGGTCAGCTCTGAACGCGTTCAGAAGAGCTTCCAAATCAGAAATATCCTTGTGAATGACTTCATGGGCCTCTTTTTCAGGAGCGAAGTCCATCTTCTGTGTCAGGAATGGAAAGACCAGCGCCTCCTGTGCACAAAGAAAATAAGAAAATAACTTCAATCATTTATGTAGGGTCTACCTCGCTCTCGTGATGACTATTGATTGAGGACGTCCATGCTAGGCAATATCCGATAAAGTTGTCCAAGTCCTTGGCGATAGTGTCCTTGTCGGTGAGATGCTTGAGTATGGAACTGAAACCGAGCTTGAAGGTGTGATGCGCTTGTAGTGATTATGAGCGCCCTATTGACTCTGATACAAGCTTCACTCACCTCGGACCATGCTGTAATGCAATTGTTCATAAGGGTCTGTTGGAAATGCCATGAGTCCTGTGGGGTCAAGAGACACGACGGACATTTAAACACAGCGGACATTGAATAGACATGGGATGGATTTATCAGATGATAATTTTTTAAAAATAAATTCCGGAAGAAATAGACTCAATAAATATTTTACTAAAGAAGTCTGAAATTGATTCATTATGTTAAGTGGCGATGATATATATCACAAGGAGTCTCTTCAGGGATCTTCGTAAATAAGTTCAAACAAGCTCAGTAGAAACGGTGCCACCGTATATATTATAACCCGCTATTTGAGACTACAATGTCGGGATCTGTCGTACTCGAGACAAACCTAGGTGTCGTGAAGGTTGAACTCTACTGGAATCATGCACCAAAAGTAAGTTCACAAGTTCCTTCTGCTCAGCTGTTCATGAAGGTCCAATAGTATAGCTAATTTACCCATTAGACATGCAGAAACTTCGCTGAACTCGCAAATAATGGATACTACAACGGTGTCATTTTTCATCGAATTATATCTGTGAGCCTTTCATTCACTCATACGTTGCCCCAACTTCTCATCTGGTTTTTAGGACTTTATGATTCAAGGGGGTGACCCCACTGGTACAGGCCGAGGAGGAACGAGCATATATGGTCAAAACTTGTGAGTTAAGAGCCGGTACACTCTGAATCTAGAGACCAATATATGACTTCTACTACTACTACAGCGAAGACGAGATTCATCCTGAACTCAGATTCACAGGAGCTGGGATCCTTGCCATGGCAAACTCAGGCCCCAACACGAATGGTATTGATCCCCTCCCTTTATTCGAAAGCGTGTCCCATGAGGCTAATCTCAAACTCACAAAGGATCCCAATTTTTTATTACTCTGGCTCCCACTCCTTATCTCGATAAGAAGCACACGATATTTGGTCGAGTGAGCTCAGGAATGCAGGTCGTTCGACGCCTAGGCGTCGTCGCGACAGATGCTCAAGATAGGTTCGTACTTTTAATACACTATTTTCTCTTTCTCTCTCAAAAGTTACCGTTCTTATTATTACTTTTTAGACCTCGTGAAGAGGTCAAGATTCATAAAGCGCGGATAATTTGAATCCATTCCCCCTATACTACCAAGTGTAAAAAAATCAGTTCTGGTTACAATGTCGAAGCAGTTTTCCTGGACTCCAATTAACATTCAAACTGTGTGAATACTTTTGATTTGTGATCCTTGAAAATCCTGTTTCATGGTAAGTAACCCGTGTTAGAACCACTTGTATATATGTTGTATCATGTTGTTCAATAGAAATTGGGTATGTGATTTGATATTGAAATACCATTAAACCTAGGTTATATAAGGGGTGTCTTATGGAAATGTTTCTAGCTTGACTAACTAGCAGGTTGTCACATCTCAATCTGGCCGGATAATCTCTCTGATCTCTTCTAGTGCAGATTACATGTCTCCATTTCACCTTGGATTTCCTCACTGGACTCTTGACAACTCCATGGATCTTCATCCCTAACATCTGAGAATTACTAGAACTAGGGTAACATTTAGCAGTCTCCATTCCTGGATAACTACCCTATGTCAGGTGCAGTTCACACCAGGAGATGAAAGTCCATGGAATTGGCTTGGAAATGTGCAGAGTGTGTAAACTCTGTGGTAAGAGCTCAGTGATGTGAACTTGTAGAATAACCTTGGCTTCAGCTTATGTGCTGTGATGCCTGTCTGCCATGTGGTTGCAACTTCAGAGGAGTAAATGAAGTCTGAGATAGAGATGAATGCTGATTTGATGTATTGCCATTGAACACTGGGGATCAAGTTCAATAAAGATTATCTTCATTGATTATCAGACTAACGAATTATGATGTAACTACTAGTCTTATATACAAGTAGGAAATATAGAAGATGCTTGGAGTTTCAGTATATCACCCCTATAGCTCTGAGCAAAGGTTTTAGTGGTGAAATACTGACAGGAGTAAGATAGCAGAACACTGCCATGGAAAACTGAGTTCAATAGGAGTATTCCTATCATGGAAGACTAAATATCCAGATTGTTGCATCACCACCACAGAAACATATTACAAGAAGGATGGCTGTCATGGAGGATAGGCTTGTGTTATAAACATTGGAATGACAGCATTGTCATGGGGACATATCTTCAGAATGGGTGGACTTGACATATGACACCTTAGATAGTTATTACTTAAGACTAAAGAGTCAGTCAAAAGAAAGAATTCTTGGATTAGGTTAATCACAAGAGAACTTGATAGAGTTCCTAGTACAGAATAGTCTACCTTATATATGTTAGGCTACTAGTCCATACTATAGTACCATTAACCTACCCTAAAGAGCTATGTGTTATCCTTAAAGTCAACATATATCAAACATGTTATAGTAATATCATTTTTTCTAGAAGTTTCCATCCTGTTCTATCATGACATGTGATTGTGTGATATGTGAAAGTGACTAATGTGTGACACACAGTCACACTGCATGACAGTTTGTGACAGTTACATGTGACATTATGCTAAACTCTAACTCTAAGTCCAAAATAAAATAAAAGTAAAAAAGAATAAGAAAGAAAAAGAAAATAAAATAGAGTTCACTATTCACAACTCTAACAGTAGTATACTTAGCATATAAGCCAGTAGTTTACACTGTAAAGTCTCATTCTGAAAATCAACTAAAACTATCACTGACTTCAAATATTAGTAACAATATATCTTCCATCTTCTAATAGACTTGTTTGCTAGTCACATCCTAAGTATGGCTTTTGAAATATGTGACTTATATGACTCATAGAGATATAGCACATAAGCTGAAGCTAAAGGTTGTTCTAACTTCTATATTCCATATTCTCAGATAACATACTATTTACTTATTTAGACTTTTGTTAAGGGCAATTTACACTTGCCAGATTTATCCACAGATGGCACAGAAGATAGGTTGGGTTGGATGAGAGATCAGTGAAGTGCTTATATAGATAAGAGTGATCTTAGCTTCAATAGATGATTGTTGTGCCTAGCCAACTTTGTCACATAGTCATATTTATTGGATAAGGATGCAGATGGGTTTAGTGTAAGTATAGCACAATTCTAAGTTGATAATCAGACTAAGAAAATGGTACATGAAAGATAATGTTCTTAAATATAGAACTAGAAAACTAGTAATACTCTACTACTACACATACTCTGAGTTATTGGGCACTGTGGGAGATATTATTGGGAACTTCATGGGATTGATGAGAAGTATAAGGTCTGGTCCTCAGATGTAATCCATGTCAGAAGAGTGAAATGTACAGATATCAGATAGTATATAACAACTTTTGAGAGTTCATTATCAGATCTTGGATAACAAGATATGAACTGTGTTTGACATAGATAACCTTAGCTTTAATTTATGTACTATATTATAACAACTGAGCAAAATTATAGAAAATACTTAAGACTCTGTCACAAACTTCATTCAGCTTGTATCTCCACAACTAGTAGACTGATTTTCACAAACTAAGTTGTACTGGAAAGTCCCAAATGATGGCTATCCATACATATGTGAGATATACAAAAGTGACAACAAATTACTGAGATATCAGACCATTACTAACTACAAGTTTTATTGGCTATTATCTTAGGAACAACTAAATAGATTCCCATGATCAAAGTTGCGTTGGAAAGTACTCTTCAAATCAAATGGTTTCTAACAATATATCATATATTATATGAAAATTAGTATTTATAGAGATACAAGCATATCAATATAATAACATAATTAGTTATCTTCTAAAATTAGCCTGACATCTGCTATGACAGATAATAGTCCTACTAGGTACAAGTTTTGATCATGTGATGAAAACAGCTTACACACAGACTATTACTATTTTGTATAAATACTTTTGTATCTAAAGATTAGATCTTAGACTTAACAA
>Ga0157363_1003537_pt1 | contig 14147 bp, 8 predicted proteins | sample AttsexASBM1_FD_111477 | JGI IMG/M metagenome (GOLD analysis project Ga0157363, IMG submission 111477) | Fungus gardens microbial communities from leaf cutter ant in Ribeirão Preto, State of São Paulo, Brazil - Atta sexdens ASBM1 | ecosystem: Host-associated > Fungi > Mycelium > Unclassified ...
CAGGAACACTTGCCCTATGCCGACGACTCGAACGCGGTTACACCGATGTCCGAGGAAAACGGCACGATCGTGGTGCCGGTGTACTATGCGAATCTCGGCTCGCGTCACTCATCCTACACCTCACACGCCTCGCGGCTCTCCTACACATCTCACGGTGACTTGGCCTTCTCTGGTATCCGTGGCATCGATAGCATCGGCAAGCAGATCACCAAGCAAGAACAGATCCTCAGGAATAGAAACAACAAACAAACACCGGCCAATGGCCACGTTACGGATGCCAATCAGAAAAATTATCATTTCGTAAGTAATTTTTAAGAAACTCGTAGATATGATGATAACCGTAAATCGTTTTTACAGATAATAACAGTTTATACTATATAAATTTATTTAGAAACAATAACAATTATTCTTCAAAATAAAATGTTATAATAGAATTGTATATTAAAACCGAAGGTATTTAAAACCGAAGGTATTTTTGACAACCTAGTAAATGAGTCTGGCTGAAGATAAAATATTTCGGAGTCTGCTGAACGCGTTAAATTTTCATTTCATTCATTCATTGGAAAATATGTCCGTGTTTATGCATGACTGTATATAATTGTAAAAATATGTTCTCATCAGTTTCAATCTTTGTTGCGAACTGATAATATTCATCCTAATAATATTTTATAAAATCATGGATATGATTATACAAAGATGATTTTTACGCCAGATTCGAACGGTAGCACATATATATATATATATATATATATATATATATGTATGTATATATATATATGTATATATACATATATAAACATACACACAGAAATCTTTCAAAATAGTACTTGCAACTGTTTAAAATTTTCAGGAAGCTCCTGATATGGAAGATCCCATGGGTAAAAACAAGCCACAAGACAATCCGTTTATCGAGTTGCCGGCACAACAGCATACCGTAGTCGACATGAAAGGTAAGACTGCGAACCAGTTAACGAATAGCTCCGAGTTCTCTGAAGCAATCAAACTTACTTCGATTATATCATTCTTGCGCAGATGTAATGGTGCTGAACGACATAATCGAGCAAGCTGCCGGTCGCCGGAGTAAGACGCCAGAACAAGCAGGTAATGTCGCGTCCCTTTCCGTATCCTTCGTTAAGTTTCCTCAAGTTTCTTCCTTCAGTTTTTTCGGTTCACCCTTATCACCAATGTATATATATATATATATATATATATATATATATATATATATATATATATATATATATCTTTATTTAACGTGTGAGCATCCTGCCGTTCAATGTACAGTGTGGTTTTAAAATTTCTCGTCATACTATTCCCTTGCGTTGGTATACTATTTTGCTGGACATTTCTGGACCGCCGCGCCTTGTATATAGTAGAACAAATTCATTTTTAATTTTCATCCCAGCCGACGCAGCTAAAGATCACGCTCACGTGTTTTATACATACTACATACTTTTATTTACGATTGAGCATGGCGTAAATTGATGCGGTTCGCTATATACTTTGAATCGACACAGTGTCTCAGCTATTGCTAAACGGAGAAGCATTTAAATGGCAAATAATATGAAACGCAGGATATTGTCTTTCTGAACAGTATGATGCGACGAGAAAAATAAAGACACGATGCGGCCCGCTGGCCCTTGAGGGCGGTTTGTGAAAGCATTTTTTGGGGAAACAGAGTTTGCTCGTTTCCTGTGATGTGACACAGATTACCACCTTCGCGCAGCTGCATGATCCCGGTCGCTTCATGCTTCGATTCTTTTTTTTCAGATTATCTCAATCATCGATTAATCATAAATAATGCTCGATAATATGTGATATATAAATCCCCCCCAAAATAATCATCATATATATATTTAATATTTATTATAATATTTTATTAATTTATTCTATGTTTTAATATTTATTTAAATTAATATTTTATTAAAATTATATATTTATAAAGATATGGAATAATATTAATTTTATAATATTTAATTAGCTTATTTCTCTCTTTCCTCTATCTTTCTTTTTCTCTTTATAAATTGAAAGAAATAGTAAAATTTATTTTAAACAATATTCTACAGTCTAGACATTCTTTTATTTTCGATGATTGAGAAATCTTATTTATCTTTGATTTCCGGAAACTGCAGCGATTTTGGTTAAATTTTCAATATTTTTGCACCTGTATCACCACCGCGTTGAAGGGCACTATCGTGTTTGTCTCGGATGCACAATACAGCAAGATTAATAAATTCAGAAATATAAACATGTATTTTTATCAACGCGTTATTAGTCTTTGCAAAAAATATTTGATCACTTACGATTATATAGTTTTAAATTTTTGCACGTAAAACTGTAAATCACATTTTCACTATATCGTGTATGCAAATTTCGTTAACGTATCTGCGCAGAAACAGAAAATATTTTCCTGAAGACCGCACAAAATCATTACTTTGTTTGAAAAATGTACAGCCATGCGTGATGTTGTTTGTTAATTGTATTGTAAAATGTTTGAATGAGAAGAACTTCACATGATTATGTTGACTTTTAATTATCATTAATTGCTTATATTACAATATTTAATCCTTTCGCCGCAGACGCACATCTTTTAAAATTATTAACAAAATTTATATTTTTTGTGTAATGTAATTGTGCTCATATATAATGTATGGCTATAAATTAAAAAAAAAAAAGAAAATGTAAGGAAATAACTTTATAATCTTTTACGTGGCGAAAGTATTAAAACTAAATTGTAAAACTACTTTTTATGTGTGTAAATAATTGTATGTTGAATTCGTGCGCATGCTTCAATGTAATTATGTCGCATTGCACATTATTCGCGTCGCTAATGCACGACATTTGTTTAAATTTTATCATTTTTCAGTTTTATATTGGCGCCTTGCGTGAATTTGCATATCGTATGAAATACGAACAACACTTCATTATTGTATCAAATTGTATAGTATCAATTTTTAATAAATAAAATATCAATTACACTATTGATATGTACAGTTATCAATTATTATTAAATAAAATATTCATAGAAAGATCTTTTCTCAATTTATTGCATATGATGTTAATGTAATGATGCGAGCATTTGCAAAAAAAAAGAATAATTAACATTAAAAGATATTTTACTTACAAATATTTTACAAGAAGTTATTATAAAGTACATTTATTCAGATTTACGCGATTCATTATTCAATGTGACATTTTTAATTTCGTCACGCCTTCTGCTTGCCTGCCTGCTTGCCTGTAAATATAATCTGTGATCTCGAAGAATGAGCCTGACCAAAAAAAAAACCTCTTTCCCCAAAAAGAGTGGTGCCAGACAAAATTACTAACGCGCGTTACAGTTTCGACCTATTACTTTCCGACAGACGACGATGAAGAACCTACATTCAAGGACAAGTTAGTGGCCGGAATGTTTCGTTGTATCGACATCTTTTGCGTCTGGGATTGCTGTTGGCTTTGGCTCGAGTTTCAAAAGTACGTGTCCCTGTTGGTCTTTGATCCATTCGTAGAGCTCTTCATCACACTCTGTATCGTCGTTAATACGCTGTTCATGGCATTGGATCATCACGACATGGACAAAGATATGGAAAGAGTACTCAAATCTGGTAATTACGTAAGTATCAGTTGTGTCACTTTGAAATAAAAAAAAGTGATATATAAGCCTAATATATTATACGAATTTAATCAAATTAACAATTATGTTGACGATTCAATTCAAATCCTAGTTCTTCACGGCGACATTCGGCATTGAAGCGACTATGAAGTTAATAGCGATGAGCCCAAAATATTATTTTCAAGAGGGCTGGAATATTTTCGATTTTATCATCGTCGCCCTTTCGCTTGTGGAGTTGGGTCTCGAAGGTGTGCAAGGTCTGTCGGTATTACGATCTTTCAGATTGGTGAGTGTTCTCTTTATTATTCTGTTAATCGATATAAGCAATTTAATCGCACGAGTTATTGAAAATTTGATTTCTTTCAGTTGAGAGTGTTCAAGCTAGCTAAATCGTGGCCTACGTTGAATCTGCTGATTTCCATCATGGGCAGAACGGTGGGCGCGTTGGGTAATCTAACGTTCGTATTGTGCATCATCATCTTCATCTTCGCCGTGATGGGTATGCAGCTCTTCGGCAAAAATTACGTTGATCACGTCGATTACTTCCCGGACGGTGATCTACCCAGATGGAACTTCACTGACTTCATGCACTCGTTTATGATCGTTTTCCGAGTGTTGTGCGGAGAATGGATCGAATCTATGTGGGATTGCATGTTGGTCGGTGACGTCTCCTGTATACCCTTCTTCTTAGCTACCGTCGTCATTGGTAACTTGGTCGTAAGTACAAAAGCGAAATCTTTTCAATAGCAATTTTTTATGTAACCAGTGCAAGATCCTTTCATATTAAATTATTCAATTTGCCAACGATTAATTACGTTATGTTTCCACGAATAGGTTCTGAATCTCTTCTTAGCTCTGTTGCTCAGCAACTTCGGCTCATCGAACCTGTCGGCCCCGACTGCGGACAACGACACAAACAAGATTGCGGAGGCGATCGATCGAATAGCGCGTTTCATTAAGTGGATCAAACGAAATATCCTTGCTTTTGCTAAGTTGATGCGAGCCAAATTCACCAATCAGATATCCGATCAGGCGCCAGGTGAGGGACCGTCCAACAGTTGGAAAGAAGGTTTATATCCAATCAGATCGCTTGCTGTGTGCGCTGTGTAGTTCGTGGCACTGTCTTTCAGTTTTTGCTTTACACTTCTTTCACACGTTTTGCTGGTGCCAGTCGGCGACCGATGTAATAGATTAAAATATATCACGCGTGATGACGAGCTATGAATTACAACGACGAACAGAGCGGACGAGTGATTCGATCATATTTTGTTGTTCAAAATTATTTTTAAGTGACATTCAACATTTGTTTATTTTGTATCATTTTAAATGTTTTGATTTATCATTTTTGTAATATTTACTATCGATCATAAAGCATATATACGTCGACTGGTACATTCGATTTATTATGCAGATTTCTTAAATTTTACTTGGTTTGCTATTATGCTCCATTAAAATCGTTGTAACATAATTGTAATTGCATTGTAACGTAATTCTATTTACGATTTAATATGAATAATAAACACTCTTTCCTCCTCCTAAATTGATTACAATTAGCCCGGTTTGAGTCTAATCATATTTTTGATTGAGTAATTTTCGAAAATAAGATAAAATCGAATGGTTCAGTGTGTTTAATGCACGATGAGATTAATGCAAATTAAGTTTTGTTTCGCTGATTAGCTGCCTGGCAGTTATACGTTGCTATGCATTTTACTTTGGGAACGCATTTTACTACGTAACTTCAATGGCGATGAAGTTCGTTCAAGAATTTATTACACTAAGCAGAAATATACATATACATAAAAAATCACACGATGCATGCTGCATTCATTTTGCTGTTTTTGTATCAGACTGCTGTAAATTTTTCTGATCAAATTAATTTTTCGTTTTAATAAAAATATAAATATAAAAAAAATGAAAATATATATAAAAATGAAAATATATAAATATATAAATATAAATAATATAATTCTTCAAATACATACCTACATATATTCTAACATTTAATTAAATATACAAGCAATTTTTAAATACCTTTCATATATCTTAAAAACACATTATATTTAGATGATAATCTGAACAGCAATTTATTTTTATTCCGATGAATTTATATAATTTCATAACCGCTGACTATAAAATTAACAGCGAATGTGTCAATGCAGCAAGTATCATGCGCAAAGCATCTACATTATGAATCATTGACACACTGTTTCGAACTGGATTGGGTCACTGATATCATTGGACATAGATGACATCATATACAATTGCATGCAAACATGATCATGTTACTAATTTGATCTGATTCCTCAATTCGACGTGTTGGGAATCGCGACGGAAAACAATCGCGCCCGTGTGTATGAGCCTGTATATACGGTGATTGGATTTTTATCTATACAGTATTTTGTATAGTTTCTAGCGCGTTTCAATTTGTTTTCCGATACGAATTTCCTAATAAGGGCGGGTTAGAGATTTTGTATGACTGTGCAGATGGGATTGATCGCGATGGGGACCTAGATCTTGCAGATGGAGAGTTGGACGCATACAGAGACAAAAAGAGCGCCAAAGAGCTTAATCAGCTTGAAGTTGCCATTGGTGACGGAATGGAATTTACTATTCATGGTAAGCGTGGAAACAATCAAAGTACAATTCAATATAACAATAATCCTTTCATGTATAGTTTTTAGCTGACAGAGATATTGCATAAAATGTCTAAGTATTATATATTATATAAAATAATAATAAAAAGATTATTTTTAATTGTTACAGGAAATTGTAAATTTTTTTCATAATTATGTAATTAATTAATTAAAAGATAAAAAATGTAAAGTTTAAAATTAATCCTCTGCCAACAATGGATTTTAAAGGCACAATAAATTTAAATCTGTAAAAAAAAAATAAAATACAATAATCGAACTTGTGTGATAAAAACTTTTTATTAAATTTTTCACGAGTAAAATTTTTTAAAGATTGTTATGTAGTTCGGAATACAATATGAAAATTTGCACTTCAAATTCAAAGATTCAGATTATGGCCGAAGGATAAAAATTTTACATTGCTGACGAAGGATTAAAAACTTGTTACACAATTAAAAATTATGTAAATTTCTTTTTTTCTTAAAAACTTGTATTTTTGATTAATTAAGTTTCAAAAAAAAAAAATATTGTATAGCTATGATTAATATATCGAATTTGATTCCCTTTTCGAAGGAGATCTGAAGAATAAACTGAAGAGGGGTAAGCTGTGTATGAACAATACGAAAGTTATCGCGAATTCAATAAATCACCACGATTATAGACTGGACAACGATTATATTAATCAGAACGAAGATGACACTATCAGGTCGGTTAGATTTTTCATAAAATTCTCATGTATCTCAGATAATATCATTAAGAACACACCTTATTCGATTGTTCTTTCAACAGTAACAAATCATATGGCAGTCACAAAAACCGCGCGTTTAAAGACGAAAGTCACAAAGGCAGTATGGATTCATTAAACGGCGAAGAGAAGAAAGATGCGAGCAAAGAAGATTTAGAACAGGAAGAAGGTAAGCGTGGTAATTATCTAACTTTGCAAAATTATTCAATAATTTGAAAAAAGATATTGGCAAATGGTAATCACAGATTAGAAGATTTTTACCGCCGTATATTTTAAGCTAATAATGATAATTGAAACTACTTCTATCCAGATTTAGAAGACGAGGGTGAAGAAGAGGAAGATCGACTCGATGGCGAGATAATACAAGTGGACGAGGATCCTATTCAATCGAGTTACCCGGCTGATTGCTGTCCGGAAAATTGCTACAAAAAGTTTCCATTTCTGGCCGGCGATGATGACGCTCCATTTTGGCAAGGTTGGGCAAACCTGAGATTTAAGACCTTCCGGTTGATCGAGAACAAATATTTCGAGACTGCCGTCATTACCATGATCCTTCTAAGTAGCTTGGCCTTGGTAAGATAATTTCCTTATTTTTTTTTATAAATCCAAGATGTATATTTAACAATAAAAAGCAACGTGCGAAACCGATTTACAGGCTTTGGAGGACGTTCATCTTCAACAACGACCTGTCCTGCAGGACGTACTGTATTATATGGACCGAATATTTACTGTGATCTTCTTCCTCGAGATGTTGATCAAGTGGCTGGCTCTAGGTTTTAAGAAGTACTTCACGAATGCCTGGTGCTGGCTCGATTTTATCATCGTCATGGTAAGTCGTATTTTTTTCTTTCTTTGATACTTTAACCCGATTATCAGAAATATTTGATTTTGTACAATGTGTGCAATTGAGTAGCCTCGTGATTACTGAAAGATAATGATTCAACGTTCATCCGAAATTTCAATGAAGATTTGAATGCGTGAATTAAAAATTTTAATATAGAAAAAATTTTAATACATATTATAAAAAGCTCGATTGCACACTTGACAATTTACGAGAGAGTCTTATCGTTCTCGAATGACTTCATACACGAATCAATTATTCAGTGTATTGCTTTCGCGTTTGTATATTTACGTCGCTTCGAAGAATAGCAACACGATATCGGTAGCGTGTCATCTAATCTTGAAAACAAATCGTCATTCACAACACGAGATTGCAAAAAAAGGTATCCGTGCTTCGATAACGAAAATTTAAATACTTTAAATACTTTAAATAAGGATAAACAAAATATGATATGATAAATAATTGATATAATAAATAATTTGATGTGATAAATAATTAAGTTTTAAATAAGATCATCAGAATCGATGCACGGATTTTTTTCCTGAATTTTTATCGCGCAAAAAGAAGATCTCTCTCGTTTTTACGATATTTTATCTCCTACCCCCTTCTTTTTCTTTCTTCACTTTTAAAACTTTGAACAACTAATGCCGACGTGCGAAGCAATGTGGGAGCCGAGCGTCGAAGCTTCCGGTGGATTTCTCTTAATCGATCGCCATTAAGTATTATTGTAAGAACTGATACATAATATGTCTCGTCTGATGAATATTTGATGAAACTAGCTATCGCTCATCAACTTGGGTGCTGTCTGGGCCGGTGCAGCTGACATCCCGGCCTTCCGTTCCATGAGAACACTGAGGGCTTTGAGACCTTTACGAGCAGTCTCACGGTGGGAGGGCATGAGAGTAAGTCATCGGTCGACGAGGACTTAAGTGAACAATAATGCAAAGAAAAGCCTGATTCGGCTTATCGCAACGACGTTTGATGGATCGTACGGAGCTAACGGATCGGTCACGTTAACATGATAGCACGTTTAATTTGACCGCCGCGCGGACCTCCGATTGACGAGGGACTGCCGGTTATGCATGAATTGTTCCTTTCTATCTTTCTCTCTCTCTCTCTCTCTCTCTCTCTCTCTCTCTCTCTCTCTCTCTTTCTTTCTCTTTCTTCTTCTCAAAGTAGTGACAATCGGGAACGAATCGAAACGTGTCGAAATCGTTTTACAGAATCGAAGATTTAAGCATTGACTCATATACATTAATATAGAAAATTATTTCTAATGCGAGATATTTCTGTGCATACATCATCAACTTTTCTTTACGTAAGTCAATTTTTATCAAACAAGTTTATTTGATCAAAATTAATAAATTTGTAATTTTGTAAAAAGTATTTTTACTGGCTCTCTCTACTCTGCTAAACATTTTCATGAGAAAGCAATCATAGAAAAGAAATAGTTTATTAATGCTAATTATAAAGTCAAAGCGAAAATCAGCGATCTCATAAAACAAGTTGGATCTATTTCGGCTCGATTCCGATCGATTGTTAAATCAATGACTTAGATAGAGTACGATATCGATCCGTTGGACGCAGTACGAAGCTTCGGCTTTTGAAATATCCGTTGTGAAATGGAAACGAGGTGAAAAAATGGAAATCTTAAGGGGCTAAGCGGGAAGATCAGCTATGGCGAGGATAGCTTGTATTACGGTGTATTATGGTGTACTATGGTGTGCTTACCGATGTGCAGAGATACACTGGCGTCTCTACTTGGTGTCTGCACTGATACCTGCGGTCATTGTCGTATATTACTAGCTAAAGTCGCCTATGTACGCCTTTTCTAACAGTCTCTTGGTACCAATGATCGTTGTGCAAAATATCGAATATTTATACATGATATATATATATATCTATATATATTATATAAATATGCTTTTTGTGTAGTGTAAAAATTTCCTCGTACGTGTGTGTGTGTATGGATATACGCGCGCGTGTGTGTGGTGTTACGTGCGTCCTTTATGCGCGCAACATGTAATATGTTTATTGAGATCTTTCTTGGAGCATCGCGATGTTTCATCGCGAGTATATATATATATATATTTTTTTTTAATTATCGACAAGGTCATTGAGATGTGAGCAAATTTAATTTCTTTCCCAATTAATTGATACAATCTTGTGAAACATAGTATAGAGCTTTTGTATTCGTCGCATGCGACGATAAATTAAATTAAAACTCGCTTGATGCATCGCGATCGCAAGTATGACAAACCTTTTCGTCTGTTTCAGGATGCAGCCGATAGTACTTGCTCGTTATAACGATAATCCCGAGCTGTTTGTCGTTCTATCTATCTCTGTTTCTGATTGCGCGTGTGTGTGTGTCTATATATGAATACATATGTATTTCTCCACGTACACATGTAAAAATATATATGCACATACATACAGTTATGTATATCTCCTGATTACTGTTAATTGCTATATGTGCCGTACCTGGAATCTATTGCCTCTATCTTCCTTGTTTATATGATTGTCGTATTATAATTAATGTAATGTGTCCTCTGTTCTATAAGTACCGTTATGAAATTTTTCCTATTTTCTTAGCAATTTTTAATTTAATTTATATATGCAGCAAACAGATAAGTTTTGCAATACATCAACTATTTTCTAAAAGTTCAGATTTTTTTATGGATATATTATTTTGTAATAATTTAAATATTCTATCAGTAAACTCTGATTATCAATGCTTTCTAAATGCGTATTGTTTACATTACCATTTAAATATTATTCTTGGGATTAATTTATGACGTTTACAAAATTTAAGATAATTTATTTATCAATATTGCGTGAAAATATACGCATGAATATCGCGAAATGAGAAAGTGCAAGAGAAAGTTGTTTTCTCAACATTGTGTTAATTGTCTACTAAACAAATGATATGCTCTCTATTTTTGCACGAAAATAACGGTACTTATAGAATAATGATACCGTAATGTATATATGAGTATTTACATATATATATATATATATATATATATATCTAGCTAGAGAAATATCGAGGCTCTCCACAGATCGACAGCCCCTCGAATTTCGTCTTTGTACAGATATCCAAATGTCTTAATTCGTCGTGGAGTCGAAGGAATACGCAGTAATACGTCGATTTCGTCTTTTGACTTCCTCCCTTCCCCTCTTTCTCTTCATCCTGGCCTTATCCCAATATCCATGAATCGTCGGAATTGATCAAGTCTATCCCTCACACGTCTGTCTACCTCTCGCTGTGATTCGCTCTCGTTTCTCGCTCGCAGGTATCGCTCATTAACTTCGTAGCGTCGCTCTGTGGCGCTGGCGGGATTCAAGCCTTCAAAACAATGCGGACCCTAAGGGCCCTAAGGCCGCTCAGGGCGATGTCTAGAATGCAGGGGATGCGGGTATGTAGCCCACCGTCTCAGCAGACCTTGTCGCTTGCTCTACGTCTGCCGTGGAGAAAACGGCAGAGTCGATCCCCCTTGTTTAATCCCTTCAATACCGGGGAGTATAATAATGTTTCTTAATCCCCATCAACGATATTTACCATCGAGGGGAACAACGTCAGGAAGAACATTCTTTTATGAATATTTACTTAATCATCGTAAACGAATTTTACTTGAGCTTGATTTATTTCAAGTATAAAGTAAACTGTTGCATTATAGAAAAGTTATTAAACCTATATAATGGAATAGATAAATTTTTTAAAAATAAGAACTAATCACAAAATTTAAGATTGATACACAAGTTTTGAAATAACTATTTGATTTTTTTGTAAAATTTTTAGCTAAAATATAAAAATGTGTTACACGTTTCGAGATTACAAAGGGAAAATTTTATAACATATTCTTGACAGATACAAAAAAAGTTTATTAATTAAATCTATGTAATTTTTTTCTCATGATGTGTTATCTTAGCTCTTAGTTCATCAAACTCTTGCTATTACGAATTGATTTTTATCTATCGTTTATAAATTATTAAATTATATTACCATCATTTTCTGTCTCTCACATATTAATACTTATACATTATCTGATTAAATTCTCGCACCAGGAATAATAATTCTCAGATTATATGGATTCAAAAATCATCATTGTTTCCTTTTCTTCCATAAAATTCGACCGATTACGTTTATCAAGAGCCTGCATCGTTGTCAATTATTTTAATGTAGATTGCAAGTAAAAAAATTGCGCACTGAATACCTTATTCTTCAAATATGTGTGTAATTTCATTTTCTAATATTTTTTGAACGTATATAAGGTAAATAGAATGGATACTTTCATGAATCATTTATATATAATACAAATGCAAACATATAATGACATTCTTTATCAAGATATTATCAAGAGGTTATCTTCGTAAAATTATATAAAAATAATTTCATATAAATTTTTATTATAGTTTAAAAATATGTAATATCTGTGACATTCGGTGATACCGACTCTTGAAAAACTACAAGATCGTCGATCTGGAATCGACTAAAACACAATATTACATTTTCTTCCTGTTGCACGGGAACATGCTAAAATAGAGGCAGTCGCGAATGCACGGCAGAGCTTAGAAATGCGAATGCGTGAAGCAGCGCGTAGATGATTCGTCGTTCACAACCGATCAACACTACACTAATCGAAAAACACGCAAATAGAACATAGAAACACGCGCTTTCATCTTTACATTGTCATTGATACACGAGTCGTACCATCCCATCTTCGTGTGAAAATGTCTATACGTAAAAATATTTACAACAGTACATTTAAATGTGAAGATCAAAATGGAACATCACGTATATCTGACTTTGTATATCACAAGCCTGATAATAGTGCGTGTGACAACGTTACACTCTGAAAACTCTGGACATACACACATACACACAAAATTTAGCCATATTAAATTTCTATTCATATCGCATTTAGGATTAAATATAATCGAATTTTGAAATATATTTATATTCGATATATCAAGTATTATTACAAATATTATTTCGGTCAGTAATATTTTTAATCAGTAACGTTTGCAGTCGAATGTGCGATATGAGTATACAAAGGGATACTTTATTCATCTCTCATAACGTGTAGTGAAGGCTCGCCTTTTATGATAATCGCGACGAATCTCCTCGCAAATACTCATACTTATATCACATACTCGCAACACAAGGTCGCTGAGACACTGGGTTGTAGTAATTACTGTCATGCCCACGCCCTGACACTTCTTCTATTTTACAGTAGATCGCTGCAAATCGCTCCTCGGAGCACTCAATATTTTATTTCTTGAGTTTTGCTTTTGCACGAGACCACGAAGGTAGCAGGATGCGATTGTTTCCGAATTTACAGGATTTATATGTTTCTCAGGAAACTTTAATTCGTGCATAAATTGAAAAGAGAAACTTTTTGATAAACAAATGCAAGTAATTCTGGGAAACATATTAATCATATGGATCGCGTAAGTTCTATAGAATTCTAATTTGCTCTTCTTTTTCAAATATTATATACTGAATGTCCTAAGAGAGGAGGAAAAGTACTAAATTTTTTTAAAAAGAGGCTAGATATCTAAGGGAAATTGTTTATCTAAGACATTTAGCGATTATGGATGGATTGCCCACTTCTCGTCATAAAATATCGTAATAATAATTATTCCTTAAGTGAAATTAAAAAGATAAGGTTTTTTACCGAATAATATATAAGCTGCATAATTTGGCTTGCTTATTAATGTTCGATGTTTAAAAAATGCTGCTTAATTAAATATTCGACATAATTTAGGGAAACACCCAATAAATTATGCCCAAGTGAGCCCGCGTTATTCGTGTACATTTTTGTGGGATATTCTGTATATAAATTGCTTAGACGTAGTATTTGCAACTGGATTGCTTAGTAGACATGAAGATCGAATGCTTGCTTGCTTTCGTCAGCTTTTCGTTCGTGCTGTAACTTGCGCTTGCTTTACATGTTGATCTTGCCTGTGGCTTTCTTTCTTTAGTACACCCAAGTATGGAACTTGTAGATATAAATTTACACGCGCGTTATCATCACTGATCAATCAAAGTCACAGTTACATATTATATTTAATCAATTATATTAATTGTAGTTAACATCCCACTTAAATTACAATTTACATACACACTAATGAAATTACATCTAAATTAACCGCTCTATGATCCGCGCTATAATGATCATTAAAATAAGGAATAAGGATTTAATAATAAATGTTATTTTTCTACCTGCATAATAAAAATAGATCTTTTGGTGTGTATGTAAATCAAGATTCGGAAAGTATTACTCAAATTCTAATTTATTTGGTAGACATTTGCTTATA
>Ga0157363_1003539_pt1 | contig 14143 bp, 8 predicted proteins | sample AttsexASBM1_FD_111477 | JGI IMG/M metagenome (GOLD analysis project Ga0157363, IMG submission 111477) | Fungus gardens microbial communities from leaf cutter ant in Ribeirão Preto, State of São Paulo, Brazil - Atta sexdens ASBM1 | ecosystem: Host-associated > Fungi > Mycelium > Unclassified ...
TAAATATCGTTTGTGGTAATTACTTAAATTACATTTTAATTAGAACGATAACACATGACTTGTGTTTGCGTTGGCGTACGTGTAAACATTGTAACCATCGTTATCTTTCGTCCTTGTCACTCATGTCCGCGCAAGCCAATGTTTGCATTTGGATTTGCTATGCGGGTATATAATCGCGGGAGTTTATCTCGTGTTTGATTTATATAATAAAAAGATCGAATATTTTCAAGTCACGTCCAAAAGAAACAAGACAAATATACAGAATATTATTACGAAAATCGTAGAATATATTTTTTTAATTGTAGAGGAGAGTGGGAAAATTTTGCACGTGAATGATACTATTGCAGTATATTAGAATAGTGATAATCTTCCATTTCTCGAATAATAGTCCGATATACATTTAGTGTACATTAAGGTACTATACTATAGATGCACGTTGTAATGTAAATATATATGTAACTATCATTATATTTTCTGATAATTTTGATATAGGGGAGAATGAGAAAAATTGCAAATAGCTGAGGAAAAAGTTAAATAGATAATCATTGATCAATTATAGAAACCTTTATTCAAAGGATATTGGCTTTAAACTGCGCTAATTAAAATTTATATCTTAATATAAACTATATTTTTAAATTATATTTTTAAAAAACGAAATCAATTTGGAATTGCCTCGCACGACGACAGGTAATTTCAAACGGCAAGAGTTTTATCTTTTATTTGGAATTATATTTTTACAATTTAGTTTACAGATAATATATGACTGTTAATTATTGCAGTTTAAAATCAAATTAAAGCTTTTATAAATAAAGACTTCTGTTAATTGATAAATAATTGTCGGCTTTAACTTTCCCCTTAGGTGTCTTCCATTTTCCCTTATACTTTTTCAATATTAAGACCGACAGAATATAGTTTAAAATGACAATGGGATATAAATGTAATTAGATTTAAGAATGAGTTCAATGATTTGTTTTATGGATCCATAGAATTTAATCAGACATGTCTGATTAACGTTTATCCAAACAAAATTATAAGCTTACATAACATAGGTTTACATGTTTAACGTAATCACTACGAATTCAATGTAATGATAATTTGATACGTTATACATCGATTCATCGAGATTACTATCTCACGATACACGTCCGATTATTATTCCACATCCTGTACATTTTAGGCGATATTAAACAGCAAATACTAAAATAAATGTATGTTCTACATGTACCTCATAACAACAACAGATCTTGTAACACAAAATTGAATTCTGAGAAATGTGCTGCGTACCGAATTTGATCATCATAATTGAGATACTAATTTTAAAACATGATCACACGATATCACAAAATAAAATCTAATTCAATGTAGGCAGGTTGATTCATAATTATTATTCTATTATCGCATAAATTAACATGACGTAAATCAATGTAGCATCGCTGCCCGTAAATGTAGACTGTAAATTTGTAATCATCGTCGATTTTCGCCTACGTTGTCGACGACGGACCGATGTTTGCCTCGAGATAAACCACGCGGGAATAGAACCCTGGGATTCATCTCGCGTCTGGTTCAGGATGCGAGAAGAAGGGCGCGAAAGCGTGGAATAGGAGACGAAGGCGAACGAGGTGCGCGGAAGGGTACAGGGAAAAAAGGCGGGAAATACCCTCGGGAGCCCTCGGCAGATTTATGCCGGCCCTGGCTGGCTGGTTGGCTCGCCGGCGCCCCATATACGTTCATCCCTCTCTGGCCATGGCGAAAGGACGAGGACGCGGGTGGCGGGAAGGTTATTCTCTCTCCTCTCTCTCTTTCCATCCTCCCGCCCCCGCAGGCCAAAGGATCTTGCAGGATATTATACGATATGCACCGAAAGTTGATAGATGGCTATTACGTTCCGCTAAGACGAGCGTACCACACCACCGCGAAAATTCTCTCCCTCAGGATTCTCGGTTCTACCATGTGATTTCTCAACGGAAAAAACTTCTCCACCCGCGTTTCATCGCCGTCGTTCCTACGCCCGCAATAATTTTCGATTCTCTCGATAGCGACCCTTCCGAGAACCTGTCAGAAGCCGACTTCTGCGCGCTAATGTCAAAAAGAAGGTTATTGAAAATATTAAGAGAGAGAAGTAGATTTATTAAATGATATTCTTCCTTCACATTTTTAAATCTGACCCGCGCATTCGTCTCGGTTGTTTGATATTCATACTGTTCCCGTTACGTACAATAAGAAATCATTAATGTTCTCGTGCTTGTGTTTATATTGACGGATAAAAAGCGATTTTATATGGAACAGGAATATTCCGTCTTTCTGATGGTGCCTGCTTTTATTCGACGCCTTTCTATTTTATCGGACTTCATACGTAATGCCTGACGAATATGAATGAAGTGTATTGAAATGAAAATATATGTGCCTGCGCGTGATAAAAGGAGACAGTCCAGTTCCATAATGATTTTTGCCGTTTGTCTGTTATTTCCTAGGTAAAGCTACACTCCTTCGTCGAATCTGTTTAAAATTGAATAAATGTTATGAAAAAGGCAAAAAATAAGAGGTCTTTTACGATGATACTACATGATAAATTGTTTCTCTTTTTCTCATCGCGAAAGAACTCCTTTCATCTTCTTCTATTCTGCAATGACATTTGCTATTCAGCAACTCATTCCATACATAGTGGATAATTAATAACCACCGATTCATCTAGTGAAATACCAAATGTATGAAATGTAAAATCTCTTTGGCCGCGATGCATGCACATGGATTCTATCGGAGAAATTTCCAATATATTAATCCTAAATTTCTGCAACCTAATTATTATATCATTATTTTGTAGATATTATTACGTAATTAACGTATTTAAATTTTTGAGATTTCACTATTTACGTAATTAATGTACTTATTAACATATTAAATTTTTGGGATTTTATTATTAAGCAAATTTTATTATTAACTGCAGAGATATGACTCTCTCTGTTAATACCGACAATATTATTAGAATCTGAGAAAAATGCTAAAACTAAATTCTTTCTTCGTTATTTTACCAACAGCTTATATTGCTTTAGTGGACCAAAACATTAAGCGGAGCGCAACGTGGCAATAGATTTACCGGGCAGAAAGCTGTGGGATTATAACAGGATCTTCATCCGGGTGAACCGACCAACGTTAATACAATTAACGGAGCTTTGCTAAGTACCGTAACACGGCCTCCCTGTCCCTTGGACTTGGCCCAAATATTCGCATTGCTACGACGAACCGCGAATCCACGATGAATCAACTTGTCTATGAATTCTATTCACGAATTCTTGAGTTAATTATAGAATTATACAATATATTAATTATAGAATTGCAACGGTTATCAACATTTCATATTATAAGCCATAAACATGAATTATAAACATGAAGAATTTATATAAATTAATTCTATTTGAATTATTATAAACACAAATTTAATAAATTAATGTTGACGATATTTTTTGTAGTCTCTCTGCTCATAAAAATTGAATAAGTCATAATGCATAGCTAGTGTAAAACGACTAATTAACAAATACCATTATTATTACTAAATTATATTATAGTTTATCTGTTTAATCTTAATCAGAAAATAAATAGTTCGAATTCTGAACGAAATTTGAATGGATCATCTTACGATAGTAAAATTTCTTTGTAGTATAGTGCAATAACTGCGATTTCGTTGATGATAAGAGACACCGATATCTTTGGCATTCGAGTATCCTTTGTTCTTCTATCCATTTACGGTTTAGAATGATTCCGATCGACTTCAAAGCCGGAGACCGATGTAGCTCGATTGGACTGTTCCTTGGTTAAAAGCCGTCAAACGATTCATGGGTAAGCTGGTTGATCAGCTCTTTCAAATTTCGAATATATATATGATAAGCGACAAAGCGAGAAACTATTAATAAATTCCGAAAGGAAAGAATTGTTGATAATACAAACATCAATTCTAAACAAAAATAAAATATGTAATCAAAAAAAAAAGTATAAAGAAAAAAAAGATTTAATCACTTTTCACTTTTATCAAAATTATATATAAATTATTATGTTTTGTTTATTGTAATAATTATTTTTTAGTTGATGTAAACAATTAAATAGTAATAGTATATTAAAAAGATGAAAAGATTAAATATCCTGCAAGAAAAATGTACGTTATATCTTCATTACAGGCTTGATAACTGTTATCGTGAAAATTCACGCCTGCTACGCTCTGGTGTAAATCAGGATAAGTGACATGTAATGGCTCTTCGGATAATTCCGGAACTTCTCATACCATTGAGTGCTGGATGGCAGCATTGAAAGCAAGCGAATGTCGAATCACGTAGTAACATAACAATGAGACAATTCCACTAACTTAATCGCATGATTGAACGGAATTTAATCACGAAATTGTAATTCGATAATCGACAAATCTGGCTAAATCAGATTCCGCAAAATTTCGGAATTATCGAAAGAGATCTCACGAATAGTCGCTTTATCTTGAAAACTTTCTCGCATTTTTAACAAGGATTGCGAGAAAGAAGTAGTATTTCTATGGTCGTGAGTTACTTCTGCAATCAAGGAAACTGTATCGGTGTTAATCGACCGATCTTTGTCTGCTGTACGTTTTCTTAGAACAAGCATGTGCAAGTGCAACAATCGCGTTCTCTATCGTCCGCACGTGCGCCTCATAGCGCTATAGGAAATGGAAGCGTTTCGCCTTCCAGGCAGCGAGATTAGTATCTGCGACGCTATAGAAATGAAACGTTACTTATTTCATATCCGACACGGACCGCTGCGGTGTATTCAATGGCGCGGAGATGTCGCGCTTCCGGCACGTACGCGCCTCAGTATTGTTGATAAGTCACCGTGCCTGACACCGTACAGATATCGCGAACAAAACGCGAAATCGATTTCCACCCCTCGGGAGACAGAAACGAAATTCCGCGCTATGTTCCTACGGACATTTCAGACACTTTAAATGTAGTCATGAAAAATTGTCGGTACAATTCGGAGGAATATTCGCGATGGAATTCGATTCACTCGATTTCGAATCGACTAGCGGGCGTGCGAGGCAACGCGCGATCGACATTTGAGGATGTCTATGAAATATTTAACGGCCTCTGCGAATGTCTATGATTTAGTTTTTCTTCTCCTGGGTATGCCGTCGACGTGTGAATATTTACAATTCCTGAAGAAGAATGCTGCACGCAGCATGATACGTGAGATGAATAACAATTTCACAGAAGAAATATATTCGTACTCACTGAGGCGGGATAGCTTGTAGGCATCCGCGGTATTAATTACATCCACAAAGGCTTGTAGTTCAAACTTGCGAGTTGTAATATTCTGGTTGTGGCTCATCATTGCGAATTTGAAGGCGTTCTGTACTTCGTCGGTACCTTGCTCAAAAATGGCACCTGTAAGCAGAAGATAATGTAATTAAATATTATGCACGTGTATGCAATAATAAAGAAAGAGATTAGTATTATTGACTCTCTGTTTGTAATTATATTTTTTGCTCTCTCCGTCTGCAGTTTGAGCTTTTTTGTCCAACTCCAAGTTTTTTTTTATTATTCTAAAATCTCTCTTTCTAAAATTTTTGAAATGGAATATAACTCTAAAGAGTGACAAAAATTCCAGTGATAATTGAGCCAGTGTTGAAAAGGAGTGACTCCATTGTCAATTTTTAATAAGATATCACTCTTTAGAGTTAAAGATTTTAAGCTTTAAAAAATATAAAGAAATTAAATAGATTTTTTTAACCAAAATGTTTATTTAATAAAAATTGAAATTCGAGCAAAAGTGATGGTAAAAGAGAGTGAAATTTTGCATATATCAAAAAAGATATAATGTAGATATTGTAAATGAAAGGTTAAAGTTGTATTTGTTAAAAATAATATCTTAAGTGAGTAAGATAAATTAGAAGACATTTTATATAAAATATAAATATCCGCGGAAAATGATACACAATTAGTTATGTAGATTTCAGGAGATAGTATTTGCAAGTTTAATAAATGTCGCGAGGAAACGCGATTATCCCGCCCGCCGTGAAATCGGATGTGATAATCCGACGCGACACCCTGTATCGGATGTCTGACGTGCGGCGCTCCGTTTACTACCGGCTCACATACGGCGCAGTGATACAAGCCAGCGTCTGTTCAGGCAGCGACTGCATACGAGGTCCGTGTAATTACACCGTTCCATTCGGCGTTAATAGTCGGTAATATGTACCAATATTAATGTGTCATGTAATTTACCGTAAACCAATTACATGTTCGATAACCTGCTGAATCTATTTCTTGAACTTAATAATGCTTGATGCGATTATTATATACATCTGAGTCAGACATAAAGTCAGAGCCCCGTGGAAATGTTTGCGATCCCGATGAAAATATTGACGTCGTCACTGTAAAAATAATATGGCTACACGCATTTATCAAGCTATTTATTTCACGTCAAATGTATCGCATATTCCAGATGCTGCTGTCGATGAAGTGATCGATGATACGCTAACACGGTATGCGTCGTATAATCGAGTAACTGTCAGCGCTGAATACTGCACTTTGTGTCTTCGTTATTCCGAGCATCCGGCGTTACCATTAATATCTAGTTGGAAAAGCTCGTCTGTGAGTACGCTGATTTTCGTCTATAAAATGTATACACTTCTCCAAGTTAGTTGCGAATGCAGAAAAGGAGCGACGAAGAACGGGCAATCGTGCGAATTGACAAACTTGTATCGAAATAATTTTCGTTACGACTTTCAAAGTTGTAACGCCGAACGTCGCTGTGCCCGGGAGCTGTTTTTCCCCGCCTGTACAATGAGAGAACTTTTCGCGGAGAATAAGATACGCTCCGAAGTGTTACACGATATTATGGCGCACCTTTCCCCGTTTCATTTCTTTCTACTTCCGCCTGTCTGCCTGCTTGCCTGCCTGTATGCCCGTCACACGTGGATTTTTCTTTGCTTTTATGAGAGCATCTAATTTCGCAGTTCACGCCGCGCCTCGTGAAATATCGGTGGGAAGTTCAAAACAAAGTAGTATTACGATTCACCCGGAATCCCGGCCGACAGTAAACTGGAAGTGGACAGGATATCGTGCCGCACAATGTCGCAGGACGTGATTTCATACTTTACAGGACGAACACAGAGATATTGCTTTACACATAATCCATACAGTTATTAACTCTTCGGCATTGTACACGGTGCACAATGCGCTGGACAAAGAATCATTCTCCCCTCAATCTCCTTCTCAAAATTACACCATTAAATGCGCATACAATAAACGTTTTTGTTCTTCATTCATTATATTCATTATATTGTTAAAATAACTATTTGTGTTAAATATAGTTATGAGATATTAGATTGTTAAATAATTTGTATTAGTCGAAAATTATTAACATAATCGGTTTAATTTATTTGTTTATGCTTTATAAAAGTGCGTGCATCAGATTTGAAAAATACAAATACTACTGAAAATACGCTATTAAATTTATAGTGTCAAATTTAACTCAATTTAAACTGTTTAACTTCCTTGTTATAATAAAATAACGATTTATCGAGTAGGAGCAGTGACGATTTAAATTTAACACTATAGATTTGACAGTGAATGAGATGATGAAGAGACAGCAGATAATATTCATTGAAACTGAATACTATTTTATATTAATCGTCCTTTTTCAACATCGATAAATTAAAATCATGGTACAGTAGCAGTATTCCAAATGAAATTGTCACTATTAAATACTGAATACTGTTTCCCGAATACTTCGTATATTTTCGTATTTCGTTGAATCCGTGTATAATCTGTGAACATTTTATAGGACGTGCACGTGTCAAGACACGAGGCGGGCCGTCGTTTTACGAGGCGCATAATTTTATTATCTCACTGAACGTACAGAAATCCACGGACGAGATACGCGCGGCAATCTGAGCCATTATGCTCGCTACACACACGGGAAACCGCCACAGAAAGAATCTCATTGTAATTCGGACGACACAGTACGATTATACCACAATAGCGTCGCTAATTTCTCGTAATTGATATCCTAGAACCGCTTATAATTTGCTTCCACCTTAATTCGCGGTTTACCTCTAACGGAATTCTTATCCCTTGAATTTGACGATATTTAAACTATCGCGCATGAAATTATCGGAACGACGATAAAAGGAGATTATTATTGCACACGTGTGCTTAATAATTAGCATACAGTGTAGGCGATTACGCCTTTGAAGCGGTTTTATGCTGTCCAAGCGAGACAGGAGATTAAACTGAAAGACGTTCATCGTGTGATATGGTCAGCGTGATACCAAACGCTTCGCTAATATCATTTGATTAAAATACTTGAAAGAGCGAGAAAGAGAGAGAAGGGGAACGAGCAGGAATTCGATCTCATGCTGTGTATAATACGCTCTTCCGCTCGTTTTCTCGTACTCATCCTTTCCACAAATACGTCGACGCCGATATTTGCTGAATATCTTTGTCGATATTAAAATTGTTTTACATCGCGAGCCGTTCCGCTAATCAAGACAAAAATCGGCATCAGCGAAAATATATCCGTGTAACTGGATTTGTAATTACAATAAAATCCGCAAAGCCGCGTTACCGCCAGCATCGCATTAAGCTAATATTAATTAACCGGCTCTTCGTTTACTGTGTCAAAAGCGGTGGAAATTCGCGCGCAGCAAAAATTTTGCCGACTACGAAATAATCGCAATTAAACAAGTAGCGTTACGTTAAATTTATGCTCCAATTCAAATATTTTGCGAATCTGGTGCAGATGAGTAGTACGCAACATGCTAAATTGAAAAGAATAACGTCGCGCAACTTCTAGATTAAAAATGCACACCCTTGTTACATCGGCAACAGTTGGAAGTTTGACGAGTTTTAGCGATAAACCTATATCACTATGATATAGGTATTTATGATGCATCCTAGCAAACTCGGTGAATATATTGGCTTTTCCTTAAATACGACGTACAAAACTTGGGCGGTAAATCACTACGTGCAGCGCGCTTATTACAGCCAGTAGTATTCTTATTACCGGCCGACGAGAGCCGCCAGATTAATTTAGATCGCAACCGTATAATTAAACGATGAATATTGCCGTTTGTTGTAAAATCGAAATACCAACCGCTAAACTCGATTTCCTCAACGGAATCGTTTTATATGCAAAATATGAGGCTATTAGTTTCTTCTGTGAAGGCGCACGTTAATGCATATCGGGCATGCAAAAAGGCTTCGTTTAAATATTTCAAGTATCTTTACACGTATGGAGAACATCTGCAGTCCGTGATAATACAAGTCCGGTGGGTCTACGTAACCCTAACGATATAATACTCGGACAGATTTCGTTTGTCTCTGTTGGCGAATGGCGTACGAAGACAACGAGGCGTAGGATAATATAATAAAAGGCAAGAATTTTTGAGTTCCCGATTATTTCGACAATATCTCTCTCCACGTAACTTTCATGCGTAGACATACGCACTGACGCATTATGCTGATACACCGAGTGCCTTTAAATATCGTTTTAAAGGTACCTATGTTTATCTTGCCCGCGTTGACAGGTGGAGCGCCGCCGCGCGTCTATTGATTGGTGCTTCCCCACCAGTGTCTCACACTCACATCGATTCCCTCTCTTCGTTACTCGTGCTGCAACCCAGCTGTACCTCTCGTCCTTCAGCATCGTCCCTCTCATCTCCTCTTCTTTCTCTCTTCCGCTTCCTCTCTGTCCTTTTTATCTTCTCTCTTCTCTACTTCTTCTTCTATCTCGTCCGCTCCTCTCACCTCTCTCTTCATCGTTATTTTTGTCCTCTCAGTCTCTCCGCAGCTGTCTGCCTTCCTATCATTTTCCCCTCTCCCCTTCGTCGCCCCTACAGCATCCTTCGTTTTTCTCCATGTCGACCAATAATTCGCTTCCTTTTTACTCTTATTTTCTCTTTCGTTTCTCGCCCGCATACTCGAAAACCGCGGAATCTCCACTATTTCCCTCGCACGTATACGCTCTCCTCTTTTCCCACTCGTCTTCCGAACTCCGACGCCTTCTTTCTCCCTTTCCTATGGCGTCTATCAAAGCCGCGGTCTCCAAGCCGATCGCGCTCCGTTCCCTCTTTTGCACGCGTTCGAGATTTTTCCCGCTGCACGGCTTTTTCTCTCGCTGTTATTGTCGATTGAGCAATGCGTCGCAATTCGCAATGGCAGACTTTCCGCAGCTCCGCAACGACAACTTCAATACTTAATAAGTATCGGAAAGTTCGATGAATGCTATTTATATAAGCATTGCCTATAAGACCATGAATGCGGTATTGAAATGTGGACTGACAGTAGCCGTGGCACTCCATTATCCGCCATGTCTGACTCGTGACGGACTGTGACCACTGAACTGGTCCGATTCAATTTGCAAGACTTAAAATCTTTCTTCCTCCCAAGAAAAGAAAGTATATGCATTTGCATATATTTTCTCAAGCAACCGAGTGCAACCTCATTTTTAATAAGCGTCACAAGTGCAAAAACAAAATTGTATTAAGAAATTCTTGTTGGTATGTAATTAACTATCGTGCGAGAGACGGTTCATTTGAATCAAACAAATTATGATGGATTAACAAATTAACAACTATGGAAATTCCGCAGTGCACATATCCATTTTCATTGTACATCACGCGGGTGTTGCGACCTTTCAACCCTGTTACCACTATACTCGCGGGCTATTTCTCCCTCTACGCAATTAAAACGTTTCGCTGTTGGGAATTCCGAGCTACGTGATTCCAGTCACGGTCGAAATTATATGGAGAAGCTGCAATTGGTGGTACACACAAGTGACTATTCGCCTAGTCCAAACAATGTAGAACTTGTGTACGACTTGCAACGATCACGATCGTTACGCGATTGTATCACTCAATGGTCGTGCAAACTTCAGCAGTTATAATCGCGACGACAGTCAGCGATTCAGATAACAAGTTTGCGGTTTAGCTTCATGTAAAAAAGAAGATGATTACCGTTAGTCATATATGCGAGCAAGAATCAGAAATTATATGATTTAATTTATGCATTGCGCGGAATTGCATTCGCGTTTTTCTATTTGAGCGGAATTGAAATTATTTTACCAACAACGAATTGAATATCGATCATTGAAGTTTTTGTTCTTGGCAAACATGAGCAATATTTAGCTGCGCATTGTATGTCCAGGCTAACTGAAAATTTGATTTTCAACCATGTCTGATCTTTGACTTGAAACCTCGTCGGCATTACAAACCATTAAAACTTCCTTTAACTTCTCTTACGAGAGTTTGCAACCTTGTAATTGAATATCAGGGAACAATATAAACGGCCGAGTTGGCAGAGATCGAATTCTGACGATACTCACTAACAATCACAGAATCTTTAATCATAGCAATTTTCCCTGAAATGAAAGGAAGGTATTCCATGCAGCATTCTATTAATTATAATTCATTAAAAAGAAAGCTACTTTTTTTATACAATTTAATCAGTTTAATCAATTTTTTACGTAAACTGGAACGTACTCAATGTTATTTACAAGATACCTTCCTCCAGTTAACATAAATAAAGGTAAAATAAAATAAAATTTCGTTTCAGTTGAGTTTCCAATGAATTCTAGTGAGATATGTTTAAAATGAAGTTTAAACGTTAACGATCGAGAAGTTCGAGAACTCGTTTGCAGAATTTCAATTACTTTTTAAACAATGCATTCTATTTAAAATCGAATCAAATATAGTAAGCGATTCTTTTATTGCGAGATCATTTGATTGGCATAGTTTTGTCTCGAGGCATTTTGCTTTGAGCTTCGATTATTTATATCTATTGTTATTCCCTCATACCCTTATCGATGCCACCAATAATTTGCAGCTCTATGAGCTCTTTTACGTTTATGATATATTGAATCTCCGTGCCTCGATTTTAGCACGTTTATCTCTGAGTTATTTGACAAGGATAATACAGTATTTTCAGGCAATCATTCAGTGATTGCCTATGCTGTCACTTATCTTACCGACTTTACAACAATAGTCTACATGCACCACGATTGCATCGATTCTCGAAGTAAATGCGTAAACCAATTTAAAATCCTGCCATTAGGTTAATAAAAGCTCACACAATGTTTTATTTAAAAACAACTCTTTTTCTCTTTGCAGTAAAAATGCGACACTACGAAGTACTAGTGCTTTGCTAAACGCGTTTGATAAAATATCATCCTTTTTATGGTACACTTTGTTTACAGATAAGCTTGCGGGCAAGGACGCGTCCGTACGCTTGTTAGCCGCGTTTTTTAAACAAAATAATAATGTCGGTGGCGTAATCCTCTGTCGTCCAAGCGCACGGAATGCATCGCGCTAGGTCGGATTCGCAGATGCGAGACGTTAGCTAGCTGTGCGCTCATCTCGGTAAACGCCACAGTTAATCACCAGTCAGCTCCCACGACAAATCCAATTCAGCGACAATGACCTAACGAGGTAACTTGATTTATATCCATACCAAGTATCCTTCGAGAAGTCCGAAGAAGAGTGACATCGGACGGACCGCGCAGAGACGTTTCTGGCCCTTCTCGCCGAGTGATCCGATATTGTATTCCTTAAGATATTCCGGGGATTTAAATTAAGTTCTTATCCCCAGATATTGAATCCGCTTTATGTTAATACGGTACGCTTTCCGGCACCGAGTACGAGGGTTCGCTAAAAGAGAGAGAGAGAGAGAGAGAGAGAGAGAGAGAGAGAGAGAGAGAGAGAGAGAGAAGAGATGGGTGAAAGAGAGGGTTGAATAATTTCCGAAAGCTCCTCGAGTCGGCGACTGGCAGGGAAGTAAGAAGAGCACCGTCTTGATTCGTTTCTTTCTGCTTCTGGTGGGAAGAAGTTCGAGAATCGATTGCTCGTTCGTTCGCGCTATTTCTGCCATAGATCTTTCTCCGAGCACGACCTCGACAGGAACGGAAACTTTTTCGACTCGCGATGAAATGGCTGTTTCGTACCAATTGTTTAATATGAAACTTCGCAATATTGACTTTAATTAGCACAAGTGAATTAATGTAATTCGGTACTTAGGACGATGAAAAAATTGGAGCATGAATGGAAATACTTGGTGAGATGTGAATGGCAAATGGAGAAATGAACTTGGTACGGTGCAGTTGAGTTTTTATGCTGATTACTTGTATATGTATAAGTATAACGCAAATTGAAAGAGTTCCGGCAATTTAAAATATTACTGCTTTCTAATATATCTCAATAATACTCTCAAGACGAAAGATCTCGAAATTATTATATTACGATTCACGAGAGAACAAAAATTCATCGAATTCACTTCACGAATGCTAAGCCAACTTTTAATTTTAATCGGCCGTAATCGCAAAGAATAAAATGGAGCTCGCTTTAGCGTGGTGGTAAACATTTTAATTACCATCTATCTCCCGCAATTATCCAACTTGCCTCAGCCTGTTCCCTCCTGTTACCTCCTCATCACAGATATGAAACGCGTGCAAGATTCCTTCATATTTCCGTTCGTTTCTCTCGCAATGGAATAAACTGAATAAAAGATCGAGTTTTTTCGCTCTCACGATGTCGCATTGGAAGAAGATTCTCATATCAGCGTACAGTTATTCGCTTTCCCTCGCTTTAGTAATGTAAAAAATAGCAAGATTCCTCTCTGTTCGATTACGAGATCGGTTCAAGAAGTTTTTATGCATTCATGATCGATGCGGTGCGTTATCAAAGAATGTCACTATGAATCGCAAGAACGTAGAGAAAATTTCGGTATATTCTTCAACGAAATCGAACATGGACTCTTCTTCTAAAGAAATACAACCACACAAGACAACGATGCGTTATTGCAGCAGTGTGACAGCACGATAACAACATAAATATATATATATATATATATATATAACGGAAAAGCTGCTTTATAAAAACATTATGAAACATATGTAGTAATACGCTGGAACTTTATCTTTTCTACTATTTTCATATATTTTGACGATACATAAATTAAAATATTAACAAATTTAAAAAATCCGCTTAAAAGTAATTAAAAATTAATTAAATTAAATTAAACTATTCACACAGTGAAGAAATTAGGACTACTGGAATTAGCGCACTAAGTATTATTACAGAAAATATATTTAATATGACGTAATAATGCTTAGTTTTTGTAATAATGCTTAA
>Ga0157363_1003540_pt1 | contig 14142 bp, 8 predicted proteins | sample AttsexASBM1_FD_111477 | JGI IMG/M metagenome (GOLD analysis project Ga0157363, IMG submission 111477) | Fungus gardens microbial communities from leaf cutter ant in Ribeirão Preto, State of São Paulo, Brazil - Atta sexdens ASBM1 | ecosystem: Host-associated > Fungi > Mycelium > Unclassified ...
AATCATTATAGTCTTGCATGTAACGATTTCTTACAATAATTTAATAGGATTTTGTTGTTTGTGTTGATAATAGGATTGTTATCATTTATATTCGTCGACTTAAATCATTTTAAATAAGAATTTAATATAAGAATTTTAATATAAGATAATAAATTAATTCCTTTTTAATAAAACATTAATAAAAAATATATTATTGCAATTGAAAATATAGCGATATAATTGACATAGCTAAAAAAAAAATGTCCCATCTATTTTATTTTCCGCAAATTTTCGCAAGACTACATGAAAGGATTTGGACTCAAAATATTTCGAATCTGTTTCATAATAAAACTTATCTTTCCTAAATTCCTGTTCCAACTGCCGGGTTAAAGAGACAGATTCCAAAGTAGTACGTGAGTACGACCTAAGGAACTCGATGTGTGCGTGTGTGTTTACCCTGCGGGTACACTCTGACTGCACCTCCAACTTGCTATTTGAACGAGTCGATAAAACCGCCGTCGAACTATTTATCGTACGCGGAACAAGCGAAAATGATGTACTCGCTTCGTTGACGGCAAACAATTGCTGTACCGGGAGATTATCGAGTCGCACTTTTTATCCTTCATCTAAACTTTCCTCGTACTGTGTCTTTCACCGCGTCGCATTCTTTCTCTCACTTCTCATACATTCTTCCATCGTTTCGTTCTTCTATGACCTCGCGCATGCCGATAACAGTATATTTCCGTGCCTTCAAGAAACAAGACCGCGACTTGCTTATCTACGAGTGAGTCCGATTGTTTGAAAATCATAAATCCTGTAGAAACCAAGAAAAATCGAACGGATTGGTTTCCACGAATCACAAAATCCATGACGAGGCAATGAGTTTATCGAGGGCGTTCGTTGCAAATGATTAACTCACGTTCTTAAGACATGATTCAACGAACACTATGGCTTCGTATTCTAAAAAAAACGGAAAAAAGAGAAATAGGAAAGGAAAAAACAGAAACTCTCTAAAATTTTTAGAATGAAACTCTGAAGAATGAAATTTCACTTTTAAAGATTGAAAATTACGCTTTTTTTCAGGACTAAATCGATTTTCACTCTTTAAAGTGGCATTTCAGTCCAAAGAATTTAGAGTAACAAATCTATTTTATTCTGCAGCAAATTTTTTCTGTCCCTTCATTCTTTTTCTTTTCTCAGTTTTCTTTTCTCAAAGCGATAAAAAAATGCACATATAATACAAATAAATACTGTGAAGCACCAATAGCAAAGATTACATCAATAACAGAATGATAGAATTTATTTTCTTCAAGCAAAAAAAACTGCAAGAAAATAAATGTGCAATTTTTTGTGTCTCAATAATAACGGAAAATTTTTGAAAATGAATAGTTTCGTTAAAGAAATACTAAATAATTAGCAAATGCTATGTTGCAACACGTAGCCATATCTCTTCCTGTCTACTCGACAAATTGATCTCCTCAGCTGTCCTTGTTAAACGAATTTGTGACACTTTCATGCTCTCTCGTTGTTAGTCTTTAGAATCGCACGAGAACGTCTCGACTAGAAGGCAACGCGATTACTAACGGTGTAATCCATTCAGTCATGGTAGTCTGACATTATGATAAATAATATCTGGAACTGATCGAATTTAGGAGAGAGGAAATAGGGCAAGGATTCACCGTAACAACGAGCCATGTAACGGCATAAATCTTCTTTCTGCTTTTCTTCAACGCACCTGCCTTCCCACTTCCGCCAACGCCAACTCTGCATTAATATTAAAAAAAATCGTCGCTCATTTTTCTCCTTCTTCTCTTTCTTCTATGATTTTGTTCGACCACGTTCTATCTGTTCTCAATGCTCGCTACTGTTAAGAAGAGAGCTCGAGTCACTGTCGTAACGTAAAAGACTCGTAACGAATCTAGAATTTTGAACCCAGGATGGTTCGTTACGGACGATACCATGCCACCGTTGATCTATCGTTGAATCGTTTAACGTCTTATTCTTGTTCAATTTTACGGATTCTATCATTTCGATACGCACGCGCATTTAATCGGCCGAGGAAAGTTTCCCATCGACTTATAGTCGATCACTCTAAAGAAGTAGCTTAGAATAGGCAGCTTAAATAGAAAATGCTACAAACTTTCTAATCCCCTTGGCTTACCTCTCTATACAACATTCAATAATTTGCGTCAGATGTGATATAATTATTATTTTGTAAAAATTTCGTATATGTAGGAATTTACCTAATAAATCAATTTAGGTTATATGTTAATATTGAACGTTATATGTTAATATTGTATTATATATAATATATTATTATATAATATATATTTATATAATATATTATTATATTATTAAAAAGTACATAAGATAATGTATATTTCTCTCTGTTTCTCTCTCTCTCTCTCTCTCTCTCTCTCCCTCTCTCTCTTTAAATGCATTATTATATTTTAATTAAATAAAAAAATACTTGTAAATAACAAAAATTAATTAAAATAATTAACTTCATAAAATTTAACTTAAAAATGTAAAACACCACATAATATTTTTTGCACTAATGGGACAATGTAACATTGTCTCGGAATGGTGCGAGCTCACAATTTATGAAATTGTTTCGTCCGCTCTTCTCTCGCACGATATCTTCACCGACACAAAAGGAGCCGGCACGCACCTGCACCTTATGCAGATAAGGTCGAGGTGCTTCAGGTCAGCCCACTCAGGGTTAAGGTCACGTACCGTCTTTTACCTCTTGCTCTATCTTTCTCCCTCTCTTCTTCTGTCCTTCCTCTTGTTGCTCTCTCTCTCTTATGCACACTCCTGTTCTCCCTCGCTTCCACCTGCGAGAACTTCTCGCGCAGGTAGTCTCTCGGAGGATTGAGACGTTGCCTGACGTCATCACTCACCTCCTACACGACCAAACACCGTGAAAGTTTTGTCAGCACTCCCAGTCAGTAGAAAAATATTGATAATTATCAAGAAGAAAATTAACATTTCATCAAAAATTCGTCACACTTCTAATAGAAAAATAATTACTGAGGGTTTATTTTTATCAGAAATATTCAAAAATATTATACAACTGGACAAATAAAATTAAAAACTGAAAGATTTAACGATGCAATATTTACAATAAAAGCAATAATATGTAATAGTTAATTTTAATAGGATTTGAATCTGCGTTTTCTCTATTTTCCATGCGCTGAAGGAGGAATTTAGTTTCCAACATGTCGCGCATCGTGAATTTTCCGTGATTTTCTTACAGGATGTCGAGAGACGGCTTTCATCTACGCCATCACGAGTGCAGCAGTGACTCACAGTATCGCTAGGGCATGTAGCGAAGGCAGCATTCAATCGTGTTCCTGTGATTACACTCACCAGTCACGCGTATCATCTGCCGTTCGAGATTGGGAATGGGGTGGTTGCTCGGATAACATTGGATATGGCTTCAAATTCTCTCGCGAATTCGTCGATACTGGCGAACGTGGCAGAAATCTCCGTGAGAAGATGAATCTACATAACAATGAGGCCGGCAGAGCAGTAAGTTTTTTCTCAATTTCGTTTTATTTAAATATATATATATATAAAAAAAGAATGAAAATGTTAAAGTTACTCTTCTAAATAATATTTCATTTGTGATTTAAATTCAGATAAAAACGAAATATTCATATTTAATCTGGATATCCGAAATTCATTTACAGCCTGCTATTTTATGTGTTGGCATATTTGTGTTGAACAAAATAATCTGCAATAAGCTATTCATCGCGAGACGAAAAAGTTAAGATCACCATGAATATTAATTTTAATTGCAAAGAAAAATTACAGGACTTCGCCTCTCTCATTACAGCACGTGACTTCGGAGATGCGTCAGGAATGCAAGTGTCACGGTATGTCCGGCTCGTGCACGGTGAAGACTTGTTGGATGCGGCTGCCGAATTTCCGTGTGGTCGGCGATAACTTGAAGGATCGTTTCGACGGGGCTTCTCGGGTAATGGTCAGTAACTCAGACCGAGCGCGCGTTACCAACAATGCCATCACCAGCAACTCGGCGAGTAACTCCGTGCATCAGCATCGTGATGGTCTCGGACGTCGGCAGCGCTACAATTTCCAGCTGAAGCCATACAATCCGGAGCATAAGCCGCCCGGGCAGAAGGATCTGGTCTACGTGGAGCCGTCGCCGCCATTCTGCGAGAAGAATCCCAAACTCGGCATCTTGGGTACTCACGGGCGACAGTGCAACGACACGAGCATCGGCGTTGATGGTTGCGACCTGATGTGCTGCGGTAGGGGTCACAAGACTCAGGAGGTGACGGTAATCGAGAGGTGCTCTTGCACTTTCCACTGGTGCTGCGAAGTCAAGTGTCAGCTATGCAGGACGAAAAAGACGGTACACACATGTCTGTGAAAAGAAACTCGATCGTAAGATATCTCGTAATCTTGATCATCTTCGATGCAACCTTCGTACAGGGTTAAACGATCAAAGTTCGAACTTTTCCTGTTTTCGCGGTACTTTCTTGTATAACGATATACATTGATGAATTCAAAGGATGAGACTACTTCTTTTAATTTAAAGGAGTCTGATAGTAGAGTCTCTCGTAGACTGTCGCGACGGTCTGTTTCGAGAGATCCTGTCATGAGTCTTGCCAGATGAGGTCGAAGTCGTCGTGGAGTCTCCCGCGTGAATCTGTGGGACCTCCTCGTCTTCAGTATTACGCGAAACGAACGGAACCACATATATTTATTACGCTGCATCGTGCGCGTATTAAAGACTGAGATGGTGAGAAGCGTTCGTGCGATCGTAGATTTTTAAGGCTTTAAGATAGGAAGATTGTGTGGGATGCGGTAGAAGGGCGATGTAATAAATACCAGTGTAAACGCTTGCGTAACGCCGGTTCACTAACTCGCTATTCACTGATGAAGATCCACACTGTCCCTATAAATAAAAGATTCTGACATCTCAGCTGTGACAATGTTATACGGTAGAAAAAAATAATTTAAGGCTGCTGCTATTCGCACGTCTTATCCGACCATTACTCATCGGAGACGTTCGATAAAATTGTTATTTTCGTTGATAATATTCTAATTCAATTCATTATATCTCTTCATCTATTAATCACATTGGATTAGAGCTTGCTTCTCCGCTATAGAGGCTTATTGATCACGATAAGTAAGCTGATGCACGAAGAAGCCTTCAATTATTTTATCCTACTGCATATGAGGTTTTCGTTTTAAGTGATGTTTATTGGCTATAACACGAGCATCGTGGTCTCGTGAAAGCATTATTTATTTTAATAGTATTCTTTTTGCATGTTAGACACTCCCTCGGGGAAACAAGCAATCTCGTATACAGATCGCAAACTTGTATATAAATAAATTATAGCGATATATTTTGCAGCAATGCGAGCCAATCGATGGCCTCCGTAAGAATATATTCCTCCGTAAGAAACTATTGTAAATACAAGCAGATTTACACACACGCGCGACGAAGATGAAGCCCTACAGGGCAGTGGTAAATTATTTTTATAACTTTTTCATATTTCGCTCTTTTTTCTCTTCTTTCTTTATCGAGCGCTGGGATATCGAGAATTCCACAGATTTAGAAATGACCTTTTGTCAATGCTTGATAGAAAGATTACTCTTCGAATGAGAAAATTTTAATAAATAAGCTAATTCCAATGTTGTGCATAATAGATGTATTAATTATTGCCCGTAATTTATATAAATAAACATATAAGAAGATTAAATAAACTGTACTTTTATATCCTATCTGTTTCTCTCCCAACAAATTATAAAAATACTTTCATTAATTTTAAACAAGTGATTGCATCGATCTATCGTACAGCCTTTATCGTCAATAATCTATTAAACGATAATTTATTTTATATTTAACATTTAATCGAAATATAAAAATCACAACATAAGAATAACTATACTTTGCTTATTATTTAAAAATGAAATAATAAATTGATATAATTCTTAAATATAATAATTAATAGCTTTATGTTAAAATATGCGTTCGAAAGAAATAAAAATTGGTTTTATGGGAACTAAAATTCTCATAAATGCGAGGTCTATATTCGAATGTTGAAACTTTTTTCGCGGATCTCCGCGGATAAAATGTATGAGCAATCCCTCGAACTTCGGCCCTACGATCAATGTGCCGCGCCGCTGTGCCGTGTCGCAAGACTATTCAATATTTTCCCATTACACGATGCGCGCCGCCGTCGACGTACTCCCGCGAAATATAGCCAACTGGTTCCCCAACTGGACGACTTCATAATTCCTGCGCCGAGTAAATGTCGTGGGAGGCCCATGCCCCGAGGAGGACTCGTTTGCCTCTGCTCATCCTCTTCTTCTTTCCTTCTCTCTCTCTCTCTCCCTCCCTCCCCCACCTCTCTTCCCCCTTCTCGTCTCTCCTCCTTTTTCTCATCGCGTTCTTTCTTCCTGCATCTCTGCCTTCCACCGTTTCAGCGTTCAGCAAATGCTGCACGCGATGATAACGAACGCAGGAATCCCGCAGGAATCTCTGTGCGGGATAAAAGGACCCTGACCGCATACGAACAGGCATCCGCGCTAATGGTACCAACACTCCATCGCCGACCTACCGGCTTTCTCTCTCTCTCTTTCCCACCCCTTTTCACCTTTTTTTCCACATGCTCCTTCTCTCGATCTACCTTCTGCTGCCGTTTTTTCCTTCTGTTGTGTGTCTCTCTCTTTCTCTATCGTCGGACCACCAGTTCTTTTATCTGCCGTTCATGCTCACGAATAATAAGTATTTCTTTTTTTGTAAAAGATTTGTAAAAGAAAAAGAAAGAGGGAGAGAGTAAGAGAGAGAGAGAGAGAGAGAGAGAGAGAGAGAGAAGGAGAGAGTACATTCTAAGAGCTTAAAAATTGATCTATTAATGTTGAATCAAAAATACTACAATCGTTTTCATTAGATTAATTGAAAAATTATAATACATGATAAATTAACATAGAGAATTGTCGTGTGAATAAACTAAACAAAACAATTTTTTCATTAGAAGAAAAGCAATTTATGACTTAATGATTTACTTAATAACATGTTTATGACAGCAAATTGAGATCTTATTTTAACATCAAATACTTTAATAAATTAATGTCTATACATTATAAACTAAGCTAAGAGTAATTATTATTCGAAATATCACTGTAAGTATAATAATTCTAATATCTAAATAATATGTCTGGGCAATTTATGTTTTGAGCAAATTATTTTTCGCTCAGTATGATACTTTTTCTTTATAATATAAAATTTTATTTATTACATACATAATTGATATATCCAAAGTTTTTAGTAATAAAGTTCAGAATGAATCAAACTTGTAAATTCAAGTTATGCAACACAGATTCAGCATTTACGTCTATCTCATTGCATAATGGTCAATCAACTTCCGCCATCGAATTCCTTATATCGTCCATCACATTGAGATCCACATTCAGCGATGCAACTCAGAGGGATAGTATATACGATAGTAAAATTCTTGCGAGTGAGCGAGCAGAGGAGAGAGAGAGAGAGAGAGAGAGAGAGAGAGGGAGAGAGAGAGACTTCCAGCGTCCCGGCAGACAAGAATCTCGGGCAGCCGGACCACTTCTCACGGCGGTCTCTTTGATCTTACCTGACCCACCCACCCCCTCGGTCCCCCACCTCGACCAACGGACACCAGCAGCCTCTCCAGCTTCCTTTCCCCTCGCGAGTTCGGGTTTTTACCCTGGGCCAACTCGACGTTGAGCGGCAGCCAACCCTCCCTTTTCGCCACTCTACCTCTTGGCCACCATCCTCGCATTCTCGAAAAGCACGAGCGCGTCTTGGAGGCGACTGAGGTAGATTCATTCAGTTTTACTATTATTACGCATACCGTCACGCGTGCGGTTCGTTTCAGCTCGGAGAATGCGATCCTGGATCCCGGCGATCCCGTCGAGGCGCTTGGTAGATGCGTCGGCTTAATGGAACGGATGTCTGGGAGGCGGAGAGTCACGGATAAATACGACATGTCGTTAAGAGACCTCTGTAGCTCTTGAATTCTGGCTAACATGGAAAGTAGCGCGTGCCAATTTCATTTCGCAAGTCCTTCTTGCAAAATTCGCAAATTCTATATAAATACTCGCGATAGAAGTCAACTTAAGTTTAAAAAAAAATTAACATTATCATTTTTTATACCCTAAAAATTTAATCTTCATGAAAAACTCTTACTTCCTTTGGGATTCTTTATGACTCGAGTATTATTCAAGTTTCAGTAATTTGAAAGAGAAGCGATACTAAACTAAATATTATTAACTTCGATGTATTAAAACTTTGATATATAAATTAAATTACAAATAATTTGATTACAAATATTTCATTCATCAAAGTAGATGTTTTACCATTAAGATCGAATTTTGTTTAATTTATTGATGTATAACGCTTGCGAATAAAAACGGTGATGGTAGCTCAAACTAATTGGAAATAAAGTGCGCCGTCGTGTCATTGACACTTTTTACCAACGCTTCTTTCGCCGCTCTATCGTTATTTGAATCTTTTGCATGGTTCCCTCGCCGGCGAAGAGAAGAGCGATCCCTGTCCCCGGCGCCGCGATCTGATAGAGGCGACGAAAACATTTAGAGGTTATAAGAGCCCCCGGAACGATAAAATCGGGGCAGCCAGGCGGGCGGAACGACACGCGGCGTGTCGTGCACGAACACACGCGCGTGGCATCCTGATGGGCTCCTCTTCACTCCGCACGCGAAGGCACTCAATTGTCATTCCCGTGCTGTACATTTCGTATTCGTGAAACGTAAATCGGATGCAGGCGCTGATACGTATAGAGGATTCTTCACAATGGATCATTATTGCCTACGAGAACTGAAAAAATGGCATATTTTTCTTTTCATTTTTAAATTCATAATATCTCTGCTGACATTTCAAAACTTTCCTTATATATAACTGAAATAATAGTCGGTAGTGATTAATTATTTAAGCTTAATTATTTTTGAAAAAGGTTTTTTGAAAGTACTGTTGTTCAATACTTTTAATATCCAAAATAATTAATTACTATTTAAAATTTAATTTACAAGTATTAAAACTTGGGTGTATGATCTCTGCAAAAAATTACTGGAATTGAAAATTTATATTTTTTTATAACAAAAAAGTGAATATTTTACAAACATATGAAAGAATTCAATAAGGTCAATATTTGTATATAACAGTTTCATAATTTAAATAAAAAATTTTTTTATTTTATTTTATTTTTTATATTATTTTAATTATTTTTTAAAAACATGCCTGCTTCTTATTAAAATAATTTTTAATCCAGATCGCTTCTGAATTTTTTGTATTACTTTAAAAATAATACAATATTTTATAAATCTATAATTTTTCATAATTTTTTATTAAATATACATATAATACATTAAATTGAAGACTTTTATAAGTATTAGATGTCTTTAAATAATTTCCAACTTGTTTCAATTAAACGAAAAATGATGGAAAGTGCGATAGAAAGTATTAGTATGATATTAGTTTAGGAAAATCCTAAGAAAATATATAAAAGAAAAATAGGTGAAGAAATCGAAAAGAACATCTAGCGAATTCAAAACTTTGTTCATTATCTTACACAGTTTTTGCCCATCTTCATTTCAAATAAAAAAAAAATGTATATGCACAAATCAACTAATTTATCGTTTTTGTGAGCTGAAAGTAGGTAGTCCATGATTGTGGTTCGTCGTCGTCCTGGTCCACGTCGTCGCCGGAATATAGGAATGGCTGGAATCTCTTTTGGCGGGACCTGGAGCTCGTCGTCGTAGCTATTCGTGGGAAAGAATATCGGCTGACATTCGAGACCACACCGTCGAATTATCGGCGTTTTGGCATGTTATAAAGCTTCGAAGCGCACCTCCTACCCCGTCCTGGCTTCTCATTTCGCTTCCTCGATCATTCCTCCTCCGACCGTTCTCCGCGGAACCAGTAAAGAGAATCTCCAGCGGAATCCGCGTCTCCGACGACTGTGGGAACGAAATCGCGGATCGGCCGCTGCCTGGAACCAGCGTGTACCAACGTGTCGGTCGACACCCGGATTCCTTTCGAGTCCTCCGGCCTTTCGTCCCTAAAACTTTCAAGAGAAGTTCTTTTCTTTCTCTCTATCTCTTTCTTTCTTTCTTTCTTTCTTTCATTGCTGCCGATATTCTCTTCCGTTCCCTCTTACTTTGTTCACTTATTTTCGAGCAAAAATTCCAGCAAAATTTAATATTTCTATAGTCTATAATTTGGAATAATCGTTCTAACATTTAAAAATGATTTCGATATGATAGGGCATAAGAAAGACGGACTGAATTTTTATTCGTGTGTGTGTGTGTGTGTGTGTGTGTGTGTGTGTGTGTGTGTGTGTGTGTGTGTGTGTGTGTGTGTGTGTGCGTGCGTGCGTGCGTGCGTGCGTGCGCGCGCGCATGTGTACGTTTCTTCAATATTTTATACTTAAATTTATATTTAAGATTATATAAATTTTCATTCATTAAATTAGTAGGTACTTATAATATTAAATATTTAAATGACAAGAAAATATAGAATGTGAGCAATATCGATTTTTTAATTAGCTTAACGATAAGGCTAATCAATTCAACAAAGAGAAAATATTATTCGTAGCAATATTTTAATATTTTGCGAAGTAGTTTTAAAGAGGTGACAATCTCAACATGCAAGAAATCTAACGCTATTCTTGCTCTTCCATCCATGACGGTCGTAGCAAATAAGTAAGTCATTGAAGAACTCAAAAAATATATCGGACCACCCTGACGCGATTCCGTGGATAATCTTTCGGGTAGATTTACGTATCGCGTTCGTTACGGGTTCCGGGAGCGATACTCTGTTCGTGGATCCTACGAAAGCTTCATTACTTTTTTCTAGCTCGGCGCACGATGTGAATGACTTAATTCTCTGGAGATAGAGAAAGTGGCTACGGCGTGGATATCAGCGGAGAACACGGAGGACAAGGGCGAGGAAGAAGATGAGAAAGAAGAAGATCGAAGCGCGTAATACGTGTTCAGTGGCCGTTCTCTTTCGTAAGATCGAGAAGCGTAGATGACGCCATGAGTGGCGTGACGAATCACTGAGGTACCGCCCGGGAAAATCAACAATTGACCTCCCTTTAATTCGAAAAACACACACCACGTTCTGCTCTGTTCTCCGCTTGGCTGATTCGCCTTTTTCTGAATATCTTTTTCGCGACTGCCACGACACTTGTCTTTTCATTTCCATAGATCCACAAATGGTCCAGTAACGCAAATTGAAATTGAAACTGTTATTTCAACAAGTTCAATTTTACAAACATAATCTCCTATGTTTAATATATAATTAATATATAATTAATATAAAGAATAATGATAAAAAGTACAATGATGCGATATCAATATTATACAATATATTATTGCATGTTAATTAATGTATGTATTTTTTATCTTAAAATAATAAACACTTAATGTCTTATTTTTAAAGGGACTATTACGTAAAATTTATAACAGAAAATAATTGTGTATTCCCATTGAAATATATATTATTAAAAATTGATCATTCCGAAATTATACCCGAATACAGGACTCGTTGAGACTTGGTATATAATATAGCAGCGCCAATCTAAAATCTCACTGTTACCTTCCTTTGATAGCGTAATTGCCGACTTTTATTAGCCTACGAATTATGTCTTTCAAAAATTACATCGTTCGACATGATTTTATTAGCGAGCCCCTCCGGCAGCTATTATACGTAATGAGTGACTCGGGATTGATTTTCGCGCGACTTTGGCTTCGGAAATTAGTTCTCCCGAAATTATAACGGTCACCAGACCCACTATCAACGCTAGCGAAGTGAAGGGAGAAAAAGGAATCATCATCAAAGATTCATATATAGATACATATATAGATAAAAACACACACATATAAAATATATATATCTATAATGGAAATGTGATGTTTTATTTGAGAGAGAGAGAGAGAGAGAGAGAGAGAGAGAGAGAAAAGAGCAACGTCGTTATTAATGTCGGACAAAAATACCGAAATACATCATCCAGGCGCCATCGGCCACCTAAGTAGCCAGGGGCGGAAGGATCCGACGGATCTGATATACCGACACCAGGACCAGGATGATAATTAATGGTTTTACGATATTGGAAATGTCTCGCATTCAGTCGACCAGAATCTATCGAGGCGTCAAAACAAAGACGCGGTTACCGCCGCTGATGGTGGGCCGCACCGTGATTCGTCGATATCCGACTTTTTCTGCGCGATTTTCGAGCTCGCTGTTTCTCTGTCGAGAATTATCAATTCGCTCTGCATCGCAGTATTTGCTTTATCGGTACGCGCTTTTGAGCATCGGACTCGGTTAATGTAAGAATAACAATATCATTATACATTTCAAGCGATTAAAATACATACTAATCACGTAAGAACTTAATTCTCTTGATTATCTATCGCTAATTATCACATGAAACTTGAAATACATCATAATTATTATTGCATGATACTAAAGTTTTTACGATCTTCCTCCCTTTTAATACGTGTTCTTCGGAATATATTCTACGAAACGAAACGTATTCTACGAAATATAACTAATAAAATAAATAAAATGATTCTTTCATATTAATCATCCAATAAGATTTCATTTATTGTATGTTGTTATAAATAAATAATATGAAATAACTATGAAGTAATCATTTTATTTATTTATTAGTTATATTTCGTAAATAAAAAAAATACGTAAGAAAATTTATATGCATAAAATCATTTTTACTAAACTTTAACAATTTTCGAAAAATTTCTAAACACAATCAACAAGGAAAGAAAGAAGGGTATGAGAAACAGACCACCTGGTAATTCGAGGACTCGATTCATTCTTGTGTCGACGTCTATCGAAAAAGAAGAAAGAAACTGATTCTCCTGGTAAATTAGCATATACTGCACAGATCAGTAGTTTCGATCGGAGTCCTTCATTGTCACTTCTGCCATCTTTTGTTTTATAATTCCGTTAACAATATTACTTACATTATTATATTACATTTATATGATTTTCAAAAAAATTGTAAACTAATCTTACAATAATAATCTATATATACAAAATAGTAGAAAAAAGTACAAAGCATCGAACTGTAAATCAATACAATATTTAATACAATATATAACAGTCGACGTTTTCTCTCAGAGATCTCATACAGATTGCAAGTCGTGATAATACTTATATCGCCATATCGACGAACGGTTCCGTCGCCGGTGAACGTTCCAACAGGTGGCATGCTGCAACTGTCGTGCATTAGAAGACGGGATTCAACGTCGCGGGCAACGAAAAATTACGGTGCACGGCTGCATTACGCGGCATGAGTAGCAACTCTCTCCAGGAAGCCATCGGCTCGTAGGAACACCCATATCGCCGTTGCTGGCTCCTTGCTCCTCTATCATTCCTCTCCTCCCTCTCCCCCCCTCCATTCACTCTCTTTTTCTTTATATATTTCTGTCTCGCTTTCTCTCTTTACGCTTTGGGCGAGAGATTATGCTCGTAATTTATATACGTGGGCTAACGCTCTTGGTGTCTGAGATTTTTGTTACAAGATGCCCCTCGATCGCTCGAGCGGAAAGTGAGAGACGAGTTTTAAAAGAGCAATTTATCGTCGATTTCACTGGCAATATATAGAGTCAATAATTTAGATGTTATTTCGCATAAAATAGAATACCACTTTATAAATCCTAAAGTCTATTACACTGTCTTACGAATTGCGTTGCCCGCAGCCTTGGCGTCCTTGAATTGCGAGGCATTTCGATACTATCAGATAAACAAGTACAACGGAAATGGAGATAAGTAACGGGTAACAGCAGTTTAATCGCGATTATTGTTATCACTTTTACGCGGGCCACAACACAAGATTTATCCGTAATGAGCGGCTGCGTTTCGCAACATCATTTCTGTGGAGACTAGTAATTGTCCTGTGATTGGATGCACGCAATTAGATGTATCGATATAACGAACAACTTGTATAATCGTGTTTTACAATATGTTATTAGTTATCTTTATTAGCTTCATTTCTCCTAGAGCTGTTATTTATAATCGTTAATTTCATTTCTTAATATCACAAATATGGATTACTGCACGGATTTTCTGTGATGTAGATTTTAAAACAGATTTTCTTATGAATA
>Ga0157363_1003541_pt1 | contig 14139 bp, 8 predicted proteins | sample AttsexASBM1_FD_111477 | JGI IMG/M metagenome (GOLD analysis project Ga0157363, IMG submission 111477) | Fungus gardens microbial communities from leaf cutter ant in Ribeirão Preto, State of São Paulo, Brazil - Atta sexdens ASBM1 | ecosystem: Host-associated > Fungi > Mycelium > Unclassified ...
AAAAAAAAAAAAAAGAATAGAGAAAAAAAATAAAAAAAAAGGAGAAAAATATATAATAAAAAAAAAAAATATATATATATATATATATATATATATATATATATATATATATATATATATATATATATTTCCACAGCTCACCATGGTACAATATATCCATGGCCACACCATCCCGAGGAGTGTCAATGGAAGCTGCTGTCAAATCTACAGATGATTTGATCATCAGTGATAGCTGTGTGAAGCGTTTAAAAGAAATAGCCGATGATAATACATGTTTAAGAATTATCGTAGAAGGCGGTGGTTGCTCTGGATTTCAATACAAGTTTGATTTAGATCCAAATATACAAGAGGATGACAGGTGTGCATTAAAATGTATATATATGTATATGTATATATATATATATATATATATATATATATATATATATTTGTGAACAACATACAATTGATAGAAACTCTTTATTTCTTGTGTTATACAGAATATTTCAGAAGGATGGTACTAAGATAATAATAGACTCGACATCGTTAGAATATGTGAAAGGATCAACGATAGAATTCCATACTGAATTGATACGATCTGCCTTTAGAATAACGAACAATCCTTTAGCCGAACAGGGATGTAGTTGCGGTGCTAGCTTTGCTATTAAAGTAGAATAAATGATAAGAGATGTACATGTTATTACATTGATTAATGACAGTATGCTGGCTCGTAATTTAGTATTATTTATTAATTTTGAAACAGTTTACCGAAGATTAATTATACTTTATTTATAATTAATACGCACAAAGCAATACATATAATTGCTTTGGCGAATATACATTAATTTTATCACAACACCTACTATAAACAGTAGCTGTACATATCTCTTATATTTTTTTTAATATAGAAAGAACAATTTATATAATTTACAATCGTAGATGTCAATTTAACTATAAATGGTCTAACTACAATTGTACAAGTAATACCAAAAAGGATTTATGCATCTTTTTATTAACAAATTTAGATTGTAAAATTTATCCTGTACGAAGTATTGGTATATTGCTAAATAAGTATGAGCAAATAAGAATAATCGTTGCACATATACAATATTAGAAGAGTTAAACTTATAACATAAACAACGTTCATAAAAAGAACGTCATTTCGATGAGTTTATTTTGATTTCATAAATAATGTAACATCAAGTTAGAGAGCTCTTTAGCGCTTTTCAGACTAAAGACACGAGTATGCGCAAAATCAGTGGTTTTCACATATGAGCTAAATATGTACATAAGATTTATCAATGATCCCGATTAAACCATACCACTGAATGGAATGTCAATGATTGTTCTTTGCAATTCTGACCTGGATCACTTCTGTTTCCCCTTTTTACTATTCTGAAAAAAAATTTATACTTTCGATATTAAACGCTGTCATAAAAGACTGTCCCTTATATATTTATATCCTGTGTACTGTCTTTACCTTATTAACTAGTTCAAATTTCAGTTGTTGTATCTCCTCCGTTTGGAAGATAAGTTTCTCATTCATATTGGCAAGATGCTCACTCATAGTATTGAGCTGTATCTTGTAATTTACCTCTTGCGCATCTTTCTCTTTTTGTATACTGTTACAATTGGAAAGTGTCTCTAATAGTGTCGCTTCGCATTTCTCCCTCTTTGACTCGCTTGTATCTAACTGCGCATGCATAACTTCGCCCTAAAACACAAATAAATGTGTGCATCATATAACAAAAATATAAAAACTTTCATACAAATAAGATTTAAAGTATGTTTTATTACATTAGCGGCCATAGCTAAGTTCTTAATATGATAGACATGTTTTTCATTTGTTAATCTTTCAATTTCTTCTAGGAAATAATTCCTAATTTTTAATTCACGAGCTTCGATTTCGTCTGGTATGGCGAAAGGTGCACTTAATTTTCCAATCTGTGAACAAAAAAAAAGTTGAGACATAAAATTTAGTTAAAAATGCGATACATATGTTTAAAAGAAATGTGGAAATATATATTAATAATACACACCATATTATTTATTTCCGTAAGTTTTAATGTGTCATTATTAATTTGCGGAGTTTGATTTGCTGCAGCCTCTCTTTGTTCTAATTCATCATATTTTATCTTGAGTATATGATATTGAGCCTTCCAATGATTGATTTCCTTCTCCAAGTCACATGATTTTGCATAAAGGAATTCATTACTTTCTTCTTGTGACTTTTGCGGCTTTCCTTCCCCAAGCGACTTCGATGATCTACGCGAAGCAGACGGTGAAGAAAACGGCGATGGTTCTGTCTGACGATGATTCGAGAGTATTCCTCTCGTATCAAAATCGAAACCATCGCGTCTACCTTCGTTACTAGACCACGACACAGTTTCCTCTTGTTTCTGTCTATCGTTTAGTTTTCTCTGCAAGTCATTTCTCTCTCTTTCTAATTTGTCTATAGCGCTTTGATACTGGCATTCTAACTCTACCTTAGACTTCTCGCAATAATCGACTTTACATTCCAACTGTTGTATCCTATCATACAAACTTTCAATTTCACTATCCTTGTCGCTAATCTGGGACAATAATTGAGCATTCTCGACAATCTTCTTCTGAAATTCTTCGTCTAAGATGTTATTTGGTGGCGGTGGTGCCGGAATCTGACTGTTGTTCTCCGACGCTTTGCTCTTACCCTTCTTGGGCTTGTTTTGTGCTTTATCTAGCTCTTCCTGTAGTACAGTTATACGCTTCGTCAATTGCTGATTGCGAAATGTTAGACTGTCTATCTCCTGTTCAGCCCTACGAAACTCTACCTCCTTTTCCTTTAGTTGATTCCGAATATCTGTGTTACGTGCTTGTTCTTCTATCACAGCCTTCTTCAGAACATTTGCTTGCGCACGAATCTGCAAATTGATCATCCTCCTTTAGATACATTAAGTAGTAAATAGATGAAGCAAAAAGCCAACATAAAATCATAGATTGGCAGCACGCTATCGTAACCCAGTAAACTTTAACAGTAACATAACATCAATATTGTAATTTCATACTCAACAATATAAATATAATACAACACATGTGTACATAACAGTTACATTGAGTGAAATTAAAATATTGATACAGCTTATGTTACTGTTAGATCAATTTTTTTATTTGTCATACGAAAAATTTTTCAAGCGTATATTACTCTTAGTTGATGTTTACTGGAAAACATCTGCCTTTACGAGAGTTACTCACTTTTGAGTATTCCGTGGCGATTTTCTGATACTTGGTCTGCAGTTGACCGTTGGCACCCTCCATACCTTCCTGCCCCAACCTACCTACGCGCTCCCGTTAACGCGTCTCTCCAGATTCGCCACGCGGATGTCAGTTATTGACACCTAGACATCGTTCACGAGACCTTTGGGTGTTGCGCTCGCGGTGCCGGGACACGCATCGCGCGTTTCCTGGTGATGACGTCGGCGCGCGCGATGTTTATCGACGAGTCAGCACACACATACATACACACACGCACACATACACCTAATCTGGGAGGAGGAAGAGGAGAGGGAGGAGCAGATTAATGTTAAGCCGTGATCGGCGAAGCCCCGTAATTCCCCATTAAACGCGCGACGCGGTCGCGGACGCTCCTCTCAGGCGAGGAGCCGTGGGGAGAAGCGTACCGTAAAACTCGCGCTCTTTAATGAAACGCCCCCGAAACACGATAATATACACCCGCCCTATCGTGCCATACCACCGAATCCTGTCTGCGTGCGTGCGACGTGAAGTGAACGTCACATCGCCGCGATATATCGCCGACCAGACGGAAGCTGGCCGCAGGCGCATGTACTTTCAAACACGACTCACTCGCGGGGCGGTTCTTGCCGATAGTGCCGATACCGTATCGGCCGTGTATCACAAAGCACACTCCTCGTAGCCGAGCATCTCGTACTTCTCGTTTCGTCTCTTTATCGCACTGACACGTCCAATCGCACGCTCCTTCCCGTTTCAGTGCAGAAGGTATAGCGCGGTGCAGCCGCGAGGAGCAGATTCCTCGCCATGTAAATTTCAACGTACGATAATTGTCGCGTGAGAGATAACAAGATCTAAATAGATTGATCTGCAGTCATCGGGTCTTTATCGCGCAGAGAAGTTGACGTGAATATTTAAACTCGTTTTCTGATAAGAATTTCAATGCGTATGTAGGTATGAAAATCTTATTTATTGAATAATTTGATGCATTTGAACTTTGAGATGGAATTAATGATCGTCTCTTGTTATTCTTTCTCATAAAAATGCGCGGTCTATTATAATAATAATAATTTCATGCTATTAAATCAATGAAAATTCAGATTTCTATTCTTTTAATTTTACAAAGAATTCTTAGAGATAAGAAAATTCATATCATACAAGTTTCTTGCGCTCTGAATTTAGATAACTCTCTTAATTAGACTCGTCAATTTAACCATATAAGACGTATGTCATCAATTAACAAGGAAACACAAATGTTTCCCTCTGATTTTAATAAATTAAGGCTATATTAAAATATAGACAAGTAAGATATGTATTTTTTTACAGTGCTTATGTACATTTTATTATATTAATGCTTTCTCGCATGTTAAAATTCTCCTTTAAAAAAATTATTTTTTTATTTCTGAGTGAATATTATCTGAAGTTAATATAAAGAAATATTTCAATTTTTAAATAAAATGTTTCTTAAAAAATTTTGTTTTATTAAATGATTCCATGAAGGGTATTTAATTTACATTTATAAATTCTATGCATTACAGTAAAGTATATTAAATACAATATTAACGAAAAACGAAAAAATATATCAATTAATATTAGGTGTAGTAAAAAGAAATCCATTATTTTTCCATTCAATTTCATACAAAAATAATGGATTTCTTTTTACTACACCTAATATATTGATTTTTAAAAATTCTATTTTTTCTTATTTAATATGAGTTATCAAGATATGAACATTGACTATTGTCGATTTAATTAATTTCGTTGCTTGATAAAGAAACTAACGAAGATAATTCTTGTTCATCGAAGTTTGCTACCGTCCAGTTTTAGATTCTTATTAAAGAATCTAAAAGGATCAAAAAATTATTATATTTAGCACTTAAATGATCATTTTGCGATTTATTTACTCTTATGCCACATAAAATTTTTAATTTATTTTAAATATTAATTAAAATTTTTAATATATTTAATAAATTAGATAATATATTTAATAAATTAGATTTTAATAAATGTAATAATAAATGTAAGAAGTTTTAATAATTTTATTTTTTAATTTAATTTAATTTTTATAATTATATGTTTTTTTTTATTAAAATGCAAGACGTGTCGGTAAATACGCGATTATAATCGCGATGGTTGATAATGAAAATTGTAAGATGAGGAACAAAATACAGTCCATCGTTAAGAGATGTCACTACCGACGCAATATTCGAATATTTTCGTATTTTTTCCAATACAAAAATTATAGGTCCTATTCCGCGATTGTGTCTTTATATATCGTGTAGTCATAAATTTAGGTTGTGTTCTAAAAAAGTTTATTCCGAAAAAAAAATAAATCATAAGCCGGTATTCGTGTAGTTACCGGTTCTTATTTTAAGATCTGCATTTTATCTTAAAATACTGATTCTGACTTTTTCTTCTGTTTAAAAGTAAGTACGACTCTGTGATAAGTACGGATCTGTTTATAGCATTTTAAAATATTACTTAAGGTGATCTTGAAATAAGAACCGACTATGAATATCGATTTATATGAGTTAACACTTTATATTAATTAGCGACTAAAATGTATATGTAAAATGGTAACTGTTTTCAATAATCAATTATATAATATTTTAAATGTAGTCTTAAAATAACATGAACCAATCAGAGAGATCATATTAAGACATTACTTAAGACGGTTTTAGGCCCATTTCTACCAATATAATTTGATTTTAATCTTAATTTAACTAGCTCTTCATTTTTCCAGTTCTGAGAATTAGAAAAAGATAGAGAGTAAGTTGAACTGAGATTGAAGTTGATCTACATTGGTAGAAACAAGCTTTAAAATAAGAACAGACTTCTGTAATGAATATCACTCTAATATCATTCTAAATAGACCGCGATCGGCAGTGACAGTTCATGCAACTGCAAAGAAAAAGTGGACGCTTTTTTTGGCGCCGAACGTTCCTCGCGTCTTTAACTAGTTTATTCGAAATCGATTTTGCCATATATGGCAAAGCGCGTATCGGATTTTGCGTATCGAAATGTGCTGATGGCACTTTCATTTGATATGTCGTATTCCTTCGGATTCAACAACATGTCGCATTCGACAACACGTCGCTCTTAGGTAAAGATTTTATCTATTTTTGATCTTTTACATAAAATTTTAATCGTTCTAATATCCATTTATATCAAACCTCTCGCAGATAATACTTTTTAGTTGATATGTATAAATCGATTAGTTGACAAGGTACGCAAGGTGAAGAAAACACATATCCTCTAGTGAGATGCGCAATTGCGCAAAAATATCAAAGAGCGAAATAAAAATACATGTGCATAAAATTGTATTTTCTCTCGCAAATGCAGAACTCGTGAACTCGGCACCTCTGCGAATACACTATGATGTGAGTCAAAATGCTACGTTCGTCTAGGCTCTTTCTTTCTTTCACGTTTCTTCGCTTCCTCACCATCTTCTCCGTTTGTTCCTTTCATTCCCAGCGCGCTTATTATTCCCCGTTTCTTTCGTAGGGAAGATGTACGCGACGTATTTGTCGACGGATACAGCAGGCCTTCCATCGTCCTCCCTCTCGTCTCCTGAACGTGCTGCCATCATAAAGGTGGTATATCCTTCTGCCCTGCCGGAAGTGAGGATCTCTTCAAGAGGGAGTCAGTGATCACGCTGGTAAGTCGAGTTTTTCCTTTCTCTCTCTCTATTTATCTCGCATCTGTGCCGAAATATGTTTACGTTATCTTTGCATCAATCATGCTTATTGAAGCCTTCCTTGAACGAGGTACGCGTGCTGCATTAAGTAGCTCACCATCGTTAATCAAGTCTATTCTATTCAATTGCATAAATAGTTTTACGAAAATTGATAATTACACGTGCATTTTTATCAGTCACAGCAGTAAAATTATAACACATATTGCAAAAAATTGTATAGGTATTTTAAATTCTCTACCATGGATATATAAAAGCTTACATATATATAGACTGTGTTTGCTAATGTTCACAATACTTTATGCTTCGTTTTATCCTTGTTGTTTTATTAAGTATTAAACAAGGACAATAAACAATTGATTGCTCACAAGTACTGTGAGTGTCAAAGACTGCGAAGCAGTCATAATGTAACATTGTCAATATTTTACTACGTCTATAAAATTGCTACATTGATACATTGTATTTTTTACTTCTTTTTAAAAGTTGTTACATTGTATTTTTTACTTGGAACGTAATAATATGAACTACTTGCAAAAAACATCTCATATTGTAAATTTTTTTTATTTTTTTTAATTCACAATCAATGGAATTTGATTATATAATATTAATTTATAATTAAAATATTTAATATAAAATGTAATATCTTTGAATATAAATATCGTAATTTCTATCATATAATACCTCAGTATTTATATATTCATAATAAAAATTGTATTGCTATCTTTCTCTATAATATTTCCTTTATGTCTACTATGATTTGTAATTTGATATTCTGTAGTATCAAAATCGTATTTTAGAAACTTCTGACAATTTATATGACAATTATTATTAAACGTTCAGTTTTCTGCAAATGTTCCATGAACCAACAGTTTATATTTCAGTTAATTGATTTTAGAATGTTTTTCTGACTGTGTCACAAAGTTATCTCTGCAAGCAAGTAATTCCATCTAACGTTATACTATAAAGGGAGAAATTTAAATATCTTCTTCGGTTACACACGCTGGCTTTTAGTTACGTTTCACAAAAAGAGCATGTAATGACGTTATGTTCCGAGGAGCGCGTTCGGACGATGTTTAGCGGTGTGATTTTTACTGTGATTAAATTACAAACAAAGTGTGGAAAAAGCCAACTTTCGGAAGCGGTGGAAAGCGACTCGGTGATACCCGGTATCAGCAAAGTGGTGTCGTTATACGAGAGTTCATGTATCAAGCGGCTGATTGACGAATGAAAGACGCTTCCTGGTGTGTTTCCGCGTTAAAGTATATGTTTTACGGAGGAGGAAACCGCCACCGCCCGACCGCAACATTTCGGCTTCTTTTAACTTGACATGCGACATCGAGGAATTTAAGTCCTAAAAGAAGCATTGAAAGGAGAAAGAAAGTCGCGTAATCCAAAACTCCGGGATAGCAATGCGAACGCGGCAAAGAGATGAGCGTCTGAGGGTGGAGTGATACAAGAGTTCGTCTCGAGGGCAAGAAACAGATAGGAAATAGCTGAAACACTTTCTTCCTTACCCCGATCCTTCAGAGAATTTAATCTTTTTACGTTTGTCGCGCGCGTTCAAGCATTCGCGTAAAGATCTGCCCCGTCGTCGTATGCGTTTGTCGAACAATGCTGTAAAATATCTACCGCCGCGAGAGGAATTTTTGTGACGGTACGAAACTATTGTTCTTCCCTCCTTTTTCGATTTTTGCAGTACTTCTAACTGTGCATTAATGTTGCACAGCTAGGTGAATCTGCAGTATTTTTTATCAAATTTTGCGGATAACTCGAAAAAAAAGACAATTTCACAACAGTGAAATTCATATAACAGTTTATGATTTGGATTATTCACAATGGTTCTTTTAGTTCTAAATTTTTCGAAGTTGACGGTCTATTGAATCCGTTCAATCATAAATCTTTTTGTAAAACAATTCAATTTTTTAATAATGTTACATTTAACAACAAACTTGAATTATTCTTGTTAAAATATATTTAGTATTGATTTTTTTAAATAGAGATAATATGATTTTATGTGATTTTATATGACTTTATGACATATGATTTTATGCCATTTTAAGTCTTTGAAATTAATTAATGTTTTTAACATAAATTAAATGAGACTTACATACCCAGTGTTGTAATTGTGTTACAGTTTTTGTCAACTCTAAAGGGTTAAATGCATTTGAAATTTTCTGAATATTTTATTCCTTGCATTTCTGTTACGTACACGCTTTATCCACAATAACATTTATTTATTAAAAATTTTACATTTAATATAAATTTTAATAATTTCATATTCAATAATTATGAAAAATAAAATTATTGCAGCCTTTTAAAATAAAATTTTTAGCTTCTATTTTAAATTCGTAAATTCTTATCATTTGAAAAAGATTAATGATTTATAAGATACCGTGCATACAATTATTATGAGTATTCTTCAGGTTTGTTCTGGTTAGTTCTGGTAGTCGCAACCTTTCGTTCTCTCCTTACCTTACCTCTCATCGTGATACTTCCCCCTCGTGCACGGACATACTGTTTGTATCTCGTTACCTAGCTATTTGGTTATGATTTGATAGCGCCGTTTCCTAGAACGTTGCAAATACTCGGAGATTGCCAGAGAGAATCGAAAAATTCTCAAGAGAAGTTAAATGATCGGAGATAATTGGAAGTAAAATTTATTAAGTGATTTTTTTTTTCAGTGTATAAGTTGAGATTTTTATTCCCTAATTTTTCCTGGCACAGACAATTTAAATAGTTCAAAATATTTCAGAGCGATGTATCCTTATTGTTATATATAATAAACGTTGTTCCTGACGTTGGTAGTTTAATCAATAAATACAATATCAGTAGCGAAATATCTATAACAGAAACGATAAAAAGATAAACGAACATTAAAAATAAGATAAGTAAATAAGGTATCAGGTCGCGATCTTTACATACGTGTGCCATGAAATTTTAATGCAGCGGATTTAGTTTGTGACCTACATTTCTATGTAGCCTATTTTTTCTCGGTCTCGCATATAATAAGAGACTATTAGCAACAGCAGGAAATTGAGACGATCGGTCTCCCCATGATGTAAGATCAAGTGTAATATTGCACATAATGACGGTAGCGTACTGAAAGTCAGGAACAGCCATCTGCAAAATCTGAGAAATGTTTTTGTTGAAATATAATATCGTTATAATTATTCCAAAGTCTACATATATAAACATTTAATTATCTTTACATGAATGATCCAATATCGATTTACTTCTGTGATTCTACCATATTTAAATAAGGAATTTCGAATTTTATATATTGTATAACGAGCATTTCTTTCTAATTTCACGATTTGTGATTTTTTCACAAGACAAGACAGTAAAAAAATGACATCATTTTTTCTAATATATTCGCAACCATGTTATTTTTCAATATTTTGATTTCTTAAATCTGATTGATTGCCTACTGTACATCCATGGAAATATTTTACATTTGGCTTATTTATTGGATTGTCCGGAAAGTTCGTGCCGATGTTGAAGGAAAATTGAAACGCAGAAAATTTAAATTTTAGTATACATTTATTAAATTGTATAGGTTAGTCGGCACGAACTTTCCGGACAACCCAATACATATATCATGTGTGTCCTTTATAATATTTATTATAGGGCGTTATTGATATCGCAGTGGAAAAGTTGTAGAACCTTTTTGGTGGTACGTATCTTGAAAGCGATATGAGCGAATGATTTCGATCACGTTCTTTTGTTTATCAACTTTAGGGCCAGATAGCGACGAAATAAAGGACCAGAGAACCACCCCAATACTTTTCCATGGAGTGCTTTCGTTATGTCTGGCTTCTGAAGCTTCTATGTCCGGCAATCCCGTGTACATATACGTGCCCCAGGTGGTTGTCTCAAATAACGCCACCTAAAGCGAGTAACTCGATATCGAGGATCCTGCGGATGTTTGAACATGGATTGTGTTACACGTGCCCATGCGTTTTTAGATTATCTTGCGTCCTTGCGAGTAACGAAACTAGTTCCCGATTTTCTAGTAAAAAATATCTAATACTCATATAGAAAATACGAAGGATTCAGAAATAAGGGTGAAGTCGATAATTTGCACGGTCCATTTGAGGACATGACTTAAAATGGATTTATCTTATTCTTACGTCAAATCATTCAGTTATTTTCGCACGAACGATCCAATATTAGGTCAATTTACTTCTGTGAATCTACTGTATTTAAGTAAGGAATTTAACGAGCTTTTAAAAAGATCTATTATAGAAAAAAAAATAGTAACAATCGACTCCATCAGTTTCGTGTATTCGCACGTCCGATTGGAATATACTCACGTTCGACAATGTGAAAAGTCCGAAATTACGGACTCGCGAAATAGACGATGAGCGAAACAACAGTTGGAGAGAACGAAGGACGTCTTTGATTTTCTAATGGAATTTCAAAGCTTCTCCGTCGGGAATTTTCATTGATTCCCGTTGAACCGTTACCGGTTTCCCTGCGAGCGAAGGGATGGGTGCAAAGACGTCCTCCTAGATAAAGAGATGGCGGGGATATAAGGGGAAATAGAGGTTCCAGCGCACACGATCGTTCGTCGTCGTCGTCGTCGTCGTTCTCGAGCGGAGAGCTTTGTAATTTTAATTATTTCATTAGTGGAAATCCTTCGAATATACAAAGAAAGGAGGGAACAGGAGGTGGGGTTTCTCGCGGGCGTTTCTCTCACGCCCAAAGGAATCCGTTCGCCGTTGTCGTCACTTCTATTTTTCTTCCGTCGCCCTTCTTTTCCATCGCGTTCCACTCTTTCCCGTCTCCAACACTCGCTTTCTTTCACCTCTGGATTTGTCGACATTTCCACGGCTTTACACCCCTATTCAACGAACAACGTCTGTACCTCTCTTTATCTATGATTAATTTTCGAATGTGTTGTGTTCAACGAAGTTATTTTCTAACAGAAAATCGACTCCGCTGTTTGCGAAGGACAACATTACGTCTCCATGCTTCGATCAATTCATTCACGTCTTTAACGACAAATTTCCTGATAAAAACATGGAAGTGGATTACTCTTTTAATTGTTAGATATCAATTTTATTTGTAAGTCTCAAATTAAAATTTTATTTTAAAGCAAAATCTATTTTAAATTGCCTGAAGATTACTAATTGACTGAAGACTCGTTATTTTTTTGCAGGAAACTCGATACACTGGTAATTCCTTAGTTTTAATCAGCAATTGCTCGGAAACTACAGATATCTTACAATTAATATTTTTCTTGGAGAACAGATAGTTTCTAAATTCTTCGCAGAGTTTAAAATTAAATAAAAGATCGTGAGTTGTGTACGACATTTACATATGTCATTTTAACACTAAAAATACCAACATTTCTTTTTTACTAAAAAGAACTAAGCGAATAAATTATTGCTAAGAAATAGAAACGGTATCAATAATGATCGTTCAGTACTTACAATATTAATATATAACATACATACACGAGCACATTGGACCGATCATCTCCGCAGGATCCACTTCGTCCTCGTGAATTTGCGCTGAGTGACGCGAGTCGCAATGACGGTTATCGCGGCGATGCGATCGTCGCAGATGCGCTGTCGTGACATTAGCCTGTAATAAAGCATGACGCAGATAATCGAATACAGGACACGTAACGAGGGTCAGGCATTTCCCGGCGCGGAGTGTGCAAGCGCCAGTGGTAATTTAGGTACCATTGCCTTGGTCAATAGCCAATTCCTATTTTGGCTCACCTCCAAGGGGAGGACAAGTAAACCACCGTTTCGCATCGTTTTCGCGAAAGGTTACAGAGGTTCACTGAGATTCGCCGATTTGTTACCAATCTTTTGGATTTTCTTCTCAATATCCGCCACATAAAACGCATTTAGCGTTTTCTACGTTACCTTAAAATGAGGTAATTTTGACCCAGTCGAGATAACTTTAGAGATAACTTTAGAGATAACTTTAAATATTAAAAAAATGCCTGGACAGCATGCGTGTGCAAAATCGAGACAAGTTTTTAAGATGTCTTTAAAACGTTATCGTAAAATGGAGTAATTTTAGCCAAATCGAGATAACTTTAATCCAAATTAAAAAAAAAATGTAGACGTAGATAAGACGTAGATGTACAAAATCAAGACTTAAGACATCTGGGCATTACCAAAATTATTTCGACTTGGCCAAAGTTACTCCATTGTACGCTCTCGCGTTATTAATTTGTCGCAGATTTTTGAGAGTTCTCTAGGAGTCTATCCACTCAGGATCCCCGTTTTCTTCGTGTCGGTTATGCAGAGTACCATCGATTCCCTCATGCTTTTACGGTTCTCCTTCGCAGCGGTTCTGAAACGTCCCGGGGAAATCGCGTTCCCTGTTCGAGAGCTCTCCTTAATCCGACCGCGAAGGCATGCCGCGGAGTGCACCGTAAAATTTGTAATCGGTGCAAGCATTGTCGCCTTAAGTACTATTCGTAGGAAATGCTGCTTTTCTGTCTCTTCTTCTCTTCTCTTCTTTCTCTCTTCCGCGCGGTCTCACTTCGGAACTTCTATTCTTTTGCTCGTCTTCTTCGCGGATCTTTCCGACCTAATAACGTAAACCTTTATCGACCCATTTTCAATCTTAGTTGGAAATATATTTGCTGGAACCCGGTATAGTTACGGCGGAACTATCTTTTTCTTTCTTGTCTCCTCTTCGCGCGTCCAAAGATGCGCGCCGTTGATTTAGTGTCACAACACGGTGGCGTGGCTCGCTGGCATTGAAAAATGATCGAAGAAATGAACGAAAGCGAAATGCGTCTATGTATCACAGAAGAATACTCTTGCGGTCCTTATTGATATGCATATGCGTGAGAGGGTCTTCCGACATGAACAAAATACGCGAGAATACATTTAGGGATGCACCGGATATCCGAGAAAGATTGCCGAATATCTGATTTCTAGCAATATATCTGACCGATATATTATATTGAAATAACATATATATAAAATGATATTAATACGTGAAAACTTGTCACCGATATATTTTTTAGAAATATAGATAATACCGAATATATTTATCAATAGCAAGAAAATATAAAAATATAAAAGGTAAATATAAAAGAAGTTATGAAAAGAATTTCAAGTGTGAAGTTTCTCTAGGATAGTCATATTTTCATTCATCTTCTTACCACCTTGAATGAAATATAGTGTCTACATTTTCGAATTTTTTAAAATATTGTGCTGCATTTGTATCTGATTATGTGTGATGTGTTTTTTATAATTGTAAGAAAT